>Ga0194043_1000017_pt1 | contig 69213 bp, 62 predicted proteins | sample JunL4415m_MetaG_FD_161274 | JGI IMG/M metagenome (GOLD analysis project Ga0194043, IMG submission 161274) | Anoxic zone freshwater microbial communities from boreal shield lake in IISD Experimental Lakes Area, Ontario, Canada - Jun2016-L442-15m | ecosystem: Environmental > Aquatic > Freshwater >...
CCCCTGACCCGCCCTCTCGCCGAGTGGCGACTTGTGGCCGCATCGGACGGAAACCGGCCACGACTCGCCACTCGACATAGATTGGCGGGGCTGACGAGCGGGTCAGAAGCCGTGGTGGACGGCCTCCACGTTGTTGCCGTCCGGGTCCCGGACGAAAGCGCCGAAGTAGCCGGGGTGGTACTCGGGCCACTCGCTCGGCTCGTGCAGGACCTCTGCACCGAGCCCGGCAGCAGCATCGCGGAAAGCGATGACGGCCTCCCGGGAAGGTGCCCGGAACGCCAGGTGCGTCTCGCGGAAGCCCACGCCGGAGTCCTGGGGGCCGAGCCAGAAGGACGGGAAGTCCACCCCGTACCCGACCACCGGTCCCATGTCGAAGATGCGGTGACCGCCGAGGGTGCCGAGTACCGCGTCGTAGAAGGTCGCACTTGCGGCGACGTCGGAGCACTGGATGCTGACGTGATCGATCATGCCTCCACTGTGCCACCGACGTCGCCGATCTCGCCCTAAGTTGTGCGGATGGCCAAGAAGCACGCGGGCGAGCATGGGAAGAAGGGCGTCAACGCAGTGGGCCGGGACTGGCCCCTGCTGCCCGTCACCGCCTTCGAGCAGATCCCCCTGAAGGAGGTGTCCGGGCTGGCCGTGGCGCCACTGCCCCGCGGCACGTGCCTTGTTGCCGTCGGAGACCGGGGTCCCGGCGTGGCGTTGGCGCCGCTCGACACCGGTCGGATGACCGGCTGGGACGTCATCGACGTGTCCCAATTGCCCCGCCCGGAGGGGGCTCCGAGCTTCGAGCAGGCCGAGGCGGTCGCCGCCGACGGCGACCAGCAGGCACTCATCTTGATCGAGGACCCGGCCCTGCTTCTGGTGCTGGACACCCTGAACCGGCGCCTCACCCACGCCTACGCCCTTGACGGCGGGCAGCACGAGGGACTGGCCGACACCTGGCGCGACGACCCATCCTCACGCGGCGAGGGCATGGTGCTGCTGCGCGACGGTCACGTCCTCGTGCTGAAGGAGAAGCGGCCGGCCGGCCTGCTCGAGTTCGGACCTGTGGGCGACGAGCCGCGCGGGGTGTCTGCCGGGACCCTGCACGTTCCCGGACAGCGATGGGACGCGCCAGCGGGCGACCGACTGGTGGCGTTGGCATGGTGGCCGGTCGACGACACGTTGGCGGACCTGTCCGATGCGGAGATCGGCCCGGACGGCGGCCTCTACCTGCTGTCCGACCAGACCAACGCCGTCGGAAGGCTCTTCCTCCCGCTGACGGTCGGCGCGGTGCCGCAGTACGCGCGGGTGTGGGCTCTCGATCCGAGCATCGAGAAGGCCGAAGGCCTGACGTTCCTGCCCGATGGCACCGGTCTGGTCGCGGTGGACCGCCGCGACCTGGGCCGCAACCTCGCCAGCCTCCCGCCGCTCCCTACCTGGCCCTAGAGATGCCTCGTCAAAGGTGGTTGGTTTCGTCCCGCGTCCCGTAGCCACAAAGACGAGGCATCGGGGAATCCGGCGTCAGAAAACGGAGTTCTCGGTGTAGCCGCCCCACTCGTCGCGCAGGACCCCGCAGATCTCGCCGAGCGTCGCCTCCGCACGGGCGGCCACGAGGATCGGCTCGATCAGGTTGCCGCCGTCGCGCACCGTCGACGTGATGGCGGCGAGGCTCGACACGACGACGGCCTCGTCGCGAGCCGCGCGCCGTTGCCCGAGAGTCGCCACCTGCTCGCGCTCCACGTCACGACTGATCCGCAGGATCTCGAGATCCTTGCCGACAGTGTCCAGATGGCAGTTCACGCCGACGATCCGCTTGTCCCCCGTCTCGAGCGCCCGCTGATGGACGAAGGCCGCCTCGGCAATGTGCGAGGTGAACCAGCCCGACTCGATGCCGCGCAGGATGCCGGTGGTCATCGGGCCGATCTCGTGATGCACGCCCTGCGGCAAGGCCCCCATCTGGAGGATCTGCGCGAAGATCGCGTCCGCCTCCGCCTCCATGCGATCGGTCAACGCCTCGACGTACCACGAGCCGCCCAGTGGGTCGGCGACGTTCGCGACGCCCGTCTCCTCCATCAGGACCTGCTGCGTGCGGAGCGCGATCTCCGCGGCCTCCTCCGTTGGGAGCGCCAGGGTCTCGTCGAGTGCGTTCGTATGCAGCGAGTTCGTGCCACCCAGCACCGCAGCGAGCGCCTCGACCGCGGTGCGCACCACGTTGTTCATCGGCTGCTGCGCCGTCAGCGACACCCCGGCCGTCTGCGTATGGAAGCGCAGCCACTGCGCTCGCTCGGTCTTGGCGCCGTACACGTCACGGAGCCAACGGGCCCAGATGCGCCGCGCCGCACGGAACTTAGCAATCTCCTCGAAGAAGTCGACGTGACTGTCGAAGAAGAACGAGAGCCCCGGAGCGAACACGTCCACGTCGAGGCCACGCGAGCGTCCCAGCTCGACGTACGCGAAGCCATCGGCCAGCGTGAAGGCGAGCTCCTGCGCAGCCGTCGAGCCGGCCTCGCGGATGTGGTAACCGGAAACGCTCAACGGCTTGTAGTCAGGGATGACGTCGGAGCAGTACTCCATGAGGTCGCCGATCAGCCGCAGGTGCGGCTCCGGCGGGAAGAGCCACTCCTTCTGCGCGATGTACTCCTTGAAGATGTCGGTCTGCAACGTGCCGTTCAATGTGCGGATGTCGATTCCCTGGCGTTCGGCCGCGACGATGTACATGCAGAACACCGGAACCGCGGGCCCCGAGATCGTCATCGACGTGGTGACCTCGTCGAGCGGAATCCCGTCGAACAGTGCGGCCATGTCAGCAGCAGAGTCGATCGCCACTCCGCAGTGCCCTACCTCGCCTCGCGCACGAGCATCATCGGAGTCGAGCCCCATCAACGTCGGCATGTCGAACGCCACCGACAGGCCGCCACCGCCGCGCTGCATGATCATGCGGTAGCGCTCGTTGGTCTGCTGGGCGCTTCCGAAGCCGGCGAACTGGCGGATCGTCCACGTGCGCCCGCGGTATCCGGTCGAGTAGAGGCCGCGCGTGAACGGGAACTCGCCCGGCCACCCGATCGCCGCCATCCGAGGGTCGGAAACGTCCTCCGGTGGCCCGTACACCGGATCCACGAGCCAGCCGCTCAGCGTGGTGAAGTCAGCGTTGCGCACCTGCCCGAGGGCGACCGCCTCGTCGTAGCGGTGCTGCCAGCGGCGCCGTCCGGCGGCGATTCCCTCGGGGTCCATGGTCACCTCCCGGTTCACCATACGCGCCAGCATCAGGGCCGGGTGGACTCCGCGACGATCTCGAGGATGTGACGGTAGGGCCGCCCGGTCGCCCGCGTCATGCCCAGTTCGCAGGTGCGGTTGACCGACGCATACGCGTCGAACTCCCGCATGGTGACCGAAGCGCTCTCGGCTGCAGTGGCGGATGCAGTGAGCTCGGGATGAAGGAGGCCGCGATCGCCGGCGAAGGCGCAGCAGCCCCAGCCATCGGGAACCACGACCTCGTCCGCGACGGCAGCGGCCAGCGAGCGGAGGTCGCCGTTGATCTCCAGCCGCGTCGAGGAGCACGTCGGGTGGAGTGCAATCGACGCGAGGCGTCGAGTGACCGTGACCTGCGGCATCACCGAACCTGCGACGAAGGCCACGGAGTCCACGATGTCGAGGCGCTCGCCGTACTGCACCTCGACGTCCGCGACGACCCCACGCAGCCCCTCGGTGCAGGATGCCGCGTCGCACACGACCGGCAGCGCCCCATGGCCGGTCGCCTCCCACAGCCAGGGCACGAGCGCATCGCGCATGCGGTCGTACCCGGACGTCATGCCCTTCGACTTCCATGGCGTGCCACAGCACATGCCGGCGATGCCCTCGGGGATCGCTATCTGCACCCCGGCCCTACGGCACAGTTCGAGGAAGGCCCCCCCGACGCCGTCGCCCTCCTCTGCCCCGAACATGGCACCGACGCAGGCCGGGAAGTACACGGCTGCAGGGCGAAGCGCGCGCATCGGGACTCGGGCGTCGCCGCCAGACGGCAGGCCGTCGTCCCACTGGGGCACGACCCCGGCGGGGCCGATCCGACGGGCCGCCTTGGAGGCCGGCGCAAGCAGCGCAGGGGACAAGTGGGAGGCGACGTCGAGTGCCTTGCCGATGCCACCGCTGGCTGCGCTCCAGTGCGCGCTCGCGAACCCCCACACGGCCTCCTGCACCGGCTTGCGCTGCTCGGCGCGGAGCCGCTTCACCAGCGTGCCGGTGTCGATGAGCACGGGGCAGGCGGTCTGGCACATCCCGTCGACCGCGCATGTCTGGATACCGTCGTAGCGGTAGTCCTCCTCCAGTTCCGCGAGGAGGCGGACGTCGCCCGCCGCACGAGCCGACGCCATGTCCCGTCGCAGCACGATCCGCTGTCGCGGAGTCAACGTCAGGTCACGGCTCGGGCAGACCGGCTCGCAGTAGCCGCACTCGACGCAGCGGTCCACCTCCTCCTCGACTGTCGGCGTGACCTTCAGGTCGCGCAGGTGCACCTGGTCGTCGTCGTTGAGCAGCACTCCCGGGTTGAGGACATCGTGCGGGTCCAGCAACCGCTTAACGCCGACCATCACCTCGTACAGCTCATCGCCGTACTGCCGTCTCACGAACGGCGCCATGATCCGACCGGTGCCGTGCTCGGCCTTCAACGTGCCGTCGTTGCCCAGCACGAGGTCGACCATGTCGTCGTTGAAGGCGCTGTACCGGGCCAGTGACTCCGGGCGGTCGAACCGCTCGTTGAGCAGGAAGTGGATGTTGCCGTCCTTGGCATGGCCGAAGATGACGCTCTCCTCGTAGCCGTGCCGTCCGAACAGGGAGATCAGCTCCATGCACGTGCCCGCGAGCAGCGGGACGGGGACGGCGATGTCCTCCAGCAGCGCGGTGGTTCCCGACGGCCGGTTGCCAGCGACGGTGGCGTACAGCCCCTTGCGGATGTGCCACAGGCTCGCTCTCGTCGCTGCCGAGTCGGTGAGTTCGGCCGGCGTGGCCAGCGGCAGGAGGCCTAGGAGGGACTGAGCGTGGTCGATGCGCGCAGCGAGCTCTTCCGGCGTCATCTCCTGGTATTCGACGAGGAGCGCCGCATGGTGGTCGACGGTGACGCGGGTGAGCACGTCCGGTGCGTGCGGGTCGCGCTGGGCGACACGCAAGGACGTCTCGTCGAGCAGCTCGATGGCCGCCAGGCCCGAGGCGACCAGCTCTGGAAGGGCGTCGGTTGCCTGCTCGAGTCCGTCGAAGACGAGGAAGCCGGTGGCCACGCTCGGCCGGATGGGGATCGTGCGGAACGTGACCTCGGCGACGAAGCCCAGCGTCCCCTCGCTGCCGATCATCAGGTGGGCGAGGATGTCGACGGGTGCACTGAAGTCGAGGAACGCGTTGACGCCGTAGCCCATCGTGTTCTTCAAGGCGAACTGCCGCTCGATGGTGCGTACCGACTCCGGGTGGGACCTGACGCGGTCGCGCAGGGCCAGGAGTCCGGCGTGCACCTCCGGCTCCAGCTGCTGCAAGCGCGCATCGGCGTCGGGCTGCCCACTGTCGATCACCGTGCCCGTCGAGAGCACCACGACCATCGACTCGACGGTCCGATAGGAGTTGAACTCCGTTCCGCAGGCCATGCCGCTGGAGTTGTTGGCCACGACGCCGCCGATCGTGCAGGCAGCCTCGCTGGCCGGGTCAGGGCCGAGCTTGTGCCGGTAGGGGGCCAGGCGCGCATTGACCTGGCCCACCGTCGCGCCCGGTTGGACGCGAACCCGACGACCCTCGTCCAGGACGTCGATCCTGCGGAAGTTGCGGCGTGTGTCGACGAGGACGCCGCTGGTCGACGACTGGCCGCTGAGGCTGGTCCCACCCGAACGGAAGGTCAGCCCGAAGCCCTGCGCGGTGCTGGCGGCCAGAAGTCGAGCCACGTCGTCGGCTGACGAGGGGGTGGCCACCAGGGCAGGGGTCATCAGGTAGTGCGAGGCGTCATGCGCGTAGGCAAGACGGTCCGACGCACGACTGCGCACACCATCGGGAAGGACGGCCGCAACGGCTTCGGCGATGCGCAGGTCGATGGGCATCGCCGAAGTTGGGGCCGCGGACGTCACAGCCCCAACCTAGGCGTGCGCTCAGTAGCCCCGGGAGGCATCCCCCGCCGAGCCGCCGGCGAGCGTCCCCGCGAACTCCGCCGCCGTCATCGGCTTGGAGAACATCGGGTAGTCGTACGTGATCGCGTTCGCATGCTCCTCCTGGCTTGTCGCACCCACGCAGTCGGTGAGCGTGACCACCTCGAAGCCGCGCTCGTACGCCGAGCGCATCGTGGACTCCACGCAGCAGTTGGTGAGGAAGCCACCGAGGGCAACGGTCTGGATGCCCTTGCTGCGGAGAATGAAGTCCAAATTCGTGCTGGCGAAGGCGTCGAGGCCACGCTTGCCCTCCAGCACGATGTCGCCGTCCTGCGGAGCCATGACGTCGACGATCTCTGCGCCCCACGAGCCCTTGACGAACGAACTGGTGTCGACGACGCCCTTGAGGATGCCGTAAGGCGTCGACGTGATCTCGTTGTAGCCCTCGGCGAACTGGATGGGCGCGTGGATGATCGTGGCGCCGGCCGCACGCGCCGCTGCCACGGCGGCCTGGGCGTTGTCGAGCATGTTGGTCGAGTCCATGACGTCTTTGACGGCGCCGTGCAGGGTGCCGCCCTCGCTGGTGAAGTCGTTCTGGAACTCGACCAGCACGACAGCAGTTGTGTTCGGATCCATGGCTCTCCTTGGGTGAGGGTTCGTCCGGCCGACTGGCATCCGGCCCGGCGCGTCGAGTCTGTCACTCCCCGCGGTGCCGTGGACGCCCTTCCGTTCCTCAGGCACAACCCATACGCTTCTCGTCATTCGTCACATTTCCGGCACGGTGATGGCGGGGCGACACGATGGCACTGCTGGGGGGCTACGCCCGCGGGAGCGGCGCGGCACTGCCACGCGTGGTGACCATCAGTGTCACGCGGGCGGCAGGCGCGCATTCGAACAGGTACGTGGTGCGACTGCATGAGGAGGGCACGCCCGTCGCCTGGCGCCGCGATGTCGCGCTCAGTGCCGCCACTGCCGGCGCGATCGCCAAGGATCTCGTCGTCCTCGACGACTTCTCCGAAGGACTGATCGACGCTCCGTCCCGGGCGATGAAGGCGGCTGAGCGCATCGGTCGGCGCCTGCACGCGACTTTCCTGGGCACCACCGGGGCGCAGTTCCTGCGCGAGCACGAGCCGACGGCCTTGATGATCGACGCTGACGAGATGGCCCTGGACCTGCCGTGGGAACTCCTCGGCGACGAGGACGGGCCGTTCGTCGAGCGCTGGCCGTTCGGCCGCCTCGTGACGACCGTCACCCGCCCGAAGCCGGAGCGCGACCCGACCGACGAGGACTCCACAATCGCCGTGCTCGCCGTCGTGGACCCGTCGCGCGAGTTCAGCGACGTCGATGAGGAGCTGTTTGCCCTGCGCCGCCTCGGCGAACTTGGCCCCTTCACCCTCGACGTCCTCGAACGCGATCACGCCACCAGCGCTGCCCTGGCGGAGCAGGTCTCACAGACGGCATACGACGTCGTGCACTTCTCCGCGCACGGCGGATTCAGCAAGGCCCGACCCGGCCAGAGCGGACTGCTGCTCGCCGACGGGCCGCTGCTGACCTCGCAGATCCTCGACCTGCCGTGGCGAAAGCCCCCCTACCTGGCGATCGTGAGCGCGTGCTGGAGTGGACGATCGGCTGCTGACACGCGCCTGACCAGTGCCCGTTCGGGCAGTAACGGCGTCGCCGCCGCCTTCCTCGCATCCGGTGCGAGTTCGTGCCTGGGCTTCGCCTGGCCGGTCCACGTCGGCGCCGCCGCGACGTTCGTCGACCGGTTCTACGGCTCGCTGGCGCGCAACGTGAACGTCGGCGTCGCCGTCCTCGAAGCCCGTCAGTCCCTGCTGAGCACGTTCGACGATCACCGCGACCTCGCGGGCCTGGGTGCAGTGTTCTACGGCGACGTCGGCACCGCACAAAGGCGCGACATGCCCATGGCTGAGCCACCGCAGCCCACCGAACCCGACAAGCCCACCCGACGAGACATCGCAATGGCGAGCTGAGGAGACAGCAATGGCACGACGCAAGTTCGGCGACCTCATCATCCTGCTGCCCGGAATCACCGGCAGCGTCCTGCAGTGCAACGGCAAGGACGTCTGGGCCATCACCCCGGCCTCCGCCATCGCGGCGCTGTTCAGCCTGGGGAACAACATCAAGGACCTGCAGATCAAGGGCAAGGACGACTGGACGAAGGACGACCTCGGCGACGGCGTCACCGCGCCCCGGCTCGTTCAGGACATCCACCTGATCCCCGGGTTCTGGCAGATCGACGGCTACACCGCGATCAAGACCCGACTGTTCGCCGAACTCACGCTCGAGGAGGGCAAGAACTGGTTCGACTACCCCTACGACTGGCGTCGCGACAACCGCGTCCACGGACGGCAACTAGGCGAGCGGGCACCCAAGTGGCTCGACGCCTGGCGGAAGGCGAGCGGGAACAAGGACGCCAAGCTCGTCCTCCTCGCGCACTCGATGGGCGGGCTGGTCGCCCGCGACTTCCTCGAGCGGCATGAGGGCTGGAAGATCACCCGACACCTCATCACCTTCGGCACGCCATACCGCGGATCGATGAACGCGGTGTCGACGCTCGTCAACGGCATCGACAAGGGACTCGGCCCGATCTCGATCGACCTCAGCCCGCTGGTCCGCTCGTTCCCGTCGATGCACCAACTGCTGCCGATCTACCCGTCGGTCGACGTGGGCGGCAAGCTCGTGCGCCCTGGCGAGGTGGCGCTGCCGGGGATGAACAAGGCACTCGCGGCAGATGCCCTGAAGTTCCACCGGGACATCGAGGCCGCGGTGACGGCGAACTCCGCGATCGCGGCGTATCGCAATGGCGGGTACCAGATCACGCCGCTCGTGGGCATCGCCCAGCCGACCGACCAGTCCGCGAAGCTCACAGGCTCCACCGTGGCCACGTACACGAGCCTCGGCGGCGAGGACAGCGGCGGTGACGGCACCGTTCCGCGCGTGTCGGCAACGCCGATCGAGCTTTCCGACTCACCGCGCGAGACCTATGTGTCGACCAAGCATGGCTCGCTCCAGAACGCCGAGGCCGCGCTCACGCATGTCGTCGGCACCGTGACGCGCAAGAGCCTCGCCGGCTACAGGGACTTGCCGTTCAACGGCCTGACCCTCGACGCGCCCACGGTGCTCGGGACCACCCAGGAGCTCGACATCACGGTGCGCACGCTTGGTGCGCCGTCCGCCATGCGCGCCGTCGTCGAGGACGTCGCCACCGGACGCACCGTCCGTCAGCGGACGTTCCGTCGCAAGCGCGACGGCTCGTTCCCGACGACCATCCCCCCGCTGGAGGAGGGCGTCTACCGCATCACGGTCACATCGGATAGCCCCGAGGCGACACCCGTGTCCGACCTCGTGACGGTCATCAACCGACGCAAGCGCAATCGCTGAAGCTCGCCCGCACATCACCGACACCACCGATCACACGGACCACCCGCCGAGAGAAGGGACAGATCCATGACGACCAAGCGCGCCCTGTGCGTGGGAATCAACGAGTTCGCCAACCTGCCGCGGGCCAACTGGCTCTATGGCTGCGTCAACGACGCCAACGACATGGCCGCGCTGCTCAAGGCCAGATACGGCTTCGGTGCCCGAGACGTCACCGTGCTCACCGACGCCAAGGCCACGAAGGCAGGCGTGATGGCGAAGCTCGAGTCGATGGTGCGGCTCGCCGAGCAGGGCAAGGTGACGCACATCGTCTTCACGTACTCCAGCCACGGCACGCAGGTGCCCGACACCAACGGCGACGAGCCGGATCGCGCTGATGAGGCCTTTGTCGCCTACGACATCAACCAGGTCGGCGATCACTGGGACCCCAACACGGTGATCGTTGACGACGAACTCGCCGCGCTCTTCGCCCGCGTCCCTGCCGGTGTCGTCGTCGAGGCCTACCTGGACACGTGCCACAGCGGCACGGGACTGAAGGCGATGGACCTGCTGCAGGGTCGACGCCCGAAGTTCCTCCCCCCACCGACACCGGTCGGGCTGGACGACGTGTCCGAACGCACGGTCAGTCCATTCATCGAGGGCGTGTCCAAGGGCGCGAAGCAGCCGAAGTTCAAGCCCGGGAAGGCCATGCGCGAGAGCATTCGCGGTGTGGGCAGCGCCAACCCAGTGCTGTTCGCTGCCTGCCGATCAGACCAGACGTCATCGGACGCCACCTTCAACCGTCGGAACAACGGCGCCTTCACCTACTACCTCCTGAAGGAGCTGAAGAAGAAGGTGAGCACACCGCGGGCCGAACTGCTCAAGTTGATCCGCGCCGATCTCAAGGCCGGGCGCTTCGACCAGGTCCCGCAACTGGAATGCGCAGCGGCAGCGAAGAAGACGAAGGTCGGCGCCTGACCTGTCAGCTTCCGGCCGGGCCGTGCATGTAGCCGAACACGGCTGCCCGGCGCTTCGCGACCTCCGGCTCGGCCATGCCGAGAACGGAGGGACCCGCCGCGTCGTCGAGGCGCTGCTGCTGGCGCTCCGCGTCGAGTACCGGCTTGAGGGCAGCGAACGCCAGGCGTCCGCCCTCGTTGAATCGGATCAGCCCGCCGCCGCGAAGGACGACGGGCTCCTTCGTGCGCAGGCCCAGGCGATTGCGGGCATCGTGCGCAGACATGGGCAACTGCTGGACAAAGCTCGCGCCGATCTCCGACACGACGAATCCGTCGGGCGCGACGCGCAGACTGGGCCGCACGCGCTCGACCAGCAGCGGAACATCGGGATCGATCGCCGCGGCGCGAAGGATCGCTGGGTTCTCCCACAGGAAGCGATAGACCTCCTCAGGGTCCGACGCGAGCGCCGAGAGGCGCACCGGGTAGCGAAGGTCGCGCAGTCCCTCCAGCCCGTCAAGCTCGTCATCGGCCACCGTGCCGATGCCTGCAGGGCTGAAGGCCTCCCGCACGACGCCCCGGTAGTCCATGGAGTCGTCAGGCATCACGACAAGGTCAGCGGCGAGGATGCCGCGGAGGAGGTCCTCGAACGTCACGTCGATGGGCGGCGTGTATCCGAGGCCGCGGATCAGCATCGCCAGCATCTGCCGGCCGACCTTGGACCCCGACTGGGCGATCTGATACTCACTCGATCGTCCCCCGGGACGATTCATGCGTGCCTTCCACAGCACGAGCACCGCATCCATCAGCGCGTTGGTGAACACCGACCCGCGTTGGTGCGGCTCGGTGATGGAACGCCAGCCATCCGGTGTTCCAGCCGGAACCACCCGACGCAGAGCCGGATGCGACGGGCTCGACGCGCCCTCGGCTGCATCGGGATCCTGCAACGACGGGCGCCCACGGTCGATGTGTGTGAACAACCCGTCGGCAATGCCGAACAGTCCCGACTGCAAGAGGGCGTCATCGTTCTCGTCGAGACCGTCCGTCGCGCTGAGCGTCGCCTGCAGCTGCTCGACGACCCGCTCCGTCGATGAGAAGACGGAGAGCATCGCGACGACGTCCGCCATCGACTCGTGTATCGCATGCTCGTCGAACGTGCCGTCCGGGTCGGCCAGGTGCGGCCGGTAGCCATCGACGATCGCGTGCGTGACCTCGTGCGTCACCACATCGCGGTACAGCGCAAGCGGCACGTGCTTGCGGGCGCGCGAGTCATGGCGGTGACCGAATCGGATCACGCCGCGCTGCCCGTCGTACCCGCTCTCCTCGTAGGAGATCGGCTCGAACAGCTCCAAGGACAGGCGATGCCCACGCCACTTCCAGCCAAGCCGACGCCCCATCGTCGACTCGAACAGCGACAGCGTCGCAGCGGCCACGGCGTAGGCGTGCTGGGCGAGGAACTTGCGGTCGCCGAGCAACTGCTCGAGGTCCGCCGGGCACGGCCGGTCGTTGTAGGCGACGTCCTCGAACTCGGAGTCCAGGATCAGGGGCCGGCCCTTGGGTCCGTCCTCCCCGCCGATGTGGGTGCTGAACCGGCCGCCGGTGGGGCCGCGCGCGAGCCGCTCCCACGGGACCGACAGCGTCGTGGTGAGGGGAGCGTCGTTGAGCAGCGTGAACGGCCCCTCGGCGAGGGCGGTGATGTTCCGGCGGCTGCTGGCGAAGTCCGCGACCTGGAGTGACTCGTCGGTCAAGCCGGCTCCCCCCGAGGGCATGGTGCGATTGCCAAGATTGTCCTGTTTGCGCTAGTTCGCGTCAACGGTGACATCCCGCCCGACCCTGATGCAGGTGCGCAGGTGCTCGTCCGGACCCACGTACCCGCCGTCCCAGACGACGACCCGGTCGAGACTGCCCGCCACCGTGGCTCCCGCGCCGATGACGTTCGCTCCCCCGCTCGCGGCGAGGTTGGCCCGCAGGTAGTCCCGCGGCGTCCCGCAGTCCCAGAACTCACCCGCCGAGCGGACGATCTCGAGGTCGCCGGACGTCCATGCCGGCGCCCAGACGAGGTCGTACAGGCTGGCGAACCGGTCGGGCAACTGCGCCGCCAGCGCTCCTGGCAGCAGGCACGCCCCGACGTACTGAATGCTCCCGAAGTCGCTGGGCCGGCCGAGGTCGACCCCGAGGATGCGCGGTCGCGATCCGTCCCAGCCGGACACCAGGGAATGCAGGTCGTCCGTCAGATACGCGTCACTGTTGCGAACCAGGACCGCACGCCCATCGATCCACTCGTGAAGATGCCCGACGGCACCCGCACTGCCGAGCAGCTGACTGGTCTCGTCGGAGATGACGACGTCGCTGCCGCGCAGGTGCTCGCGCACCAGGTCGCCGAGGTAGTGGACGTTCACGGCGATGTCGCGGGCGTGCGGCTGGACCGAGGCGATCGCGAGGTCGAGCAGCGCCACGTTGTTGACCGGGCACAGGGCCTTCGGCCTCATGTCCGTCAGCGGACGAAGGCGCGTGCCAAGGCCGGCAGCAAGAACCAGTGCGCACAGCCCGTCGGGTCGCTTGCTGCTCACTCGGGCAGCGTATCCACGCCCCCCTCCCGCCGAGTCCGACCACCACCGTCACTTACGGGGGTGTCTAACGACCGTGGCGGTCGGACTCGGCGAAGGGACAGACCTCCTGTGGACGACGAGTTGGCGAGTCGCCGACACCTCGCGAGGCTCAGCGCATGCCACCTCGCGCCGAACCGGACCCCGCCGGACTGCCCGACCTGCTGACCCTGACCCAGGCGCTAGCCGTCGGACTGACCCCCGACCAGGTCCGACAGCGGGTGCGCTCGGGCCGTTGGCTGCGCGTGTCGACGGGCATCTACCTGCGGGGCTCCACAGCCGAACAGGACCCGTATGAGGACGCGCGACTCCTCCACGTCGCCCGCGCCACCGCAGCGGCCATGACGCACGAGGATTCCGTCATCTGCTTGCACAGCGCGGCCGCCGTCCACGGCCTGCCGACGGTCTCGAGACCACCCGACGTCGTCCACCTCATCAGCGATGCTGGCCGCTCGGGGATCCGGGCCGGAGTCAGCGACCACCGCCTGCCGCTGGCCATGGATGAAGTCATCACCAGCGACGTCCCGGTGACCACGCCGCTGCGGACCTGGCTCGACGTCACCCGGTTCGGCTCGCTGCCCGACAGCCTCGCCATCGGCGATGCGGCAGTCCGACGCGGTCTGACGACCGTGCTGGAGATCCAGCAGCGAGTCGACGGACTCGATGGCCGGGGCTGCCGCATGGCGCGCTTGGCAGCCACCTTGGTGGACGGGCGCCGGGAGTCGCCCCTGGAGTCCTGGTCCGCCGTCTGCTTCCACCGCTGGCAGCTGCCCGCGCCACAGCCGCAGGTGGTGATCCGCGATGGCGACGGACGATTCGTCGCACGCGTGGACTTCCTCTGGGAGGACGCCAAGGTCATCGGCGAGGCTGATGGCGTCCTGAAGTATGACGACCGGCAGGCCCTTGTCGACGAGAAGCGCCGCGAGGATCGCCTCAGGGAACTCGGCTTCCGTGTGGTGCGGTGGGGATGGGCGGATCTGAACGCGAAGGAGGAACTGCGCTGGCGCCTGACGACCGCGCTCCGTCCGCGCCGATTCATCCGAACCGGCTGACAAGTCCCCGACTCCGACCGCACGCGTCACAAGACGCGCGCCAAGTGACGGTGGTGGTCGGAGTCGGCGAAGGGGGCGGGAGGCTAGTCCACGTCGGCCTGGACATCGGCCGAGACCGCGACGGCCGCCTGGAACATGAAGTCGAGCACTCGGGTCAGGTGGGAAGGAGCGAACGGGCTCCCGTCGACGTTCCCCGAAACCCACAGTCGATCGTCGAGGATCGAGAACGTGACGAAGGTCGTCGCGGCATTGCGGTCGTTGAGGTACTCCAGCAGGGGTGAGGTGGCCTCGTACTCACCGGGCAGCCGCAACTCGAGGCCGACGATGAAGTCGCTCATCGTGCCGACGAAGAGGGTGCCGACGTCAGTCTCCGCACCCCATGCCTCTCCCGGCGCCTCGGTCAACTCGATACCGAACGAGGACAAGACCACCTCGCGAACCGCAACGAGCAGCGTGGCGTCGTCGGCGACAGCGAACACCGCGGTGTCGAGCACGTCGATGTCCTGCAGCCCGTCATCGTGAGCCATGGCGCACCTCCGTCGTTCACGGTAGCCCCGGCCCCGGGTCGCCGTCGCGCCGAGGACCCGCGCGCAGTCATACTGGAAGGACGGCGACTTCCAGGAGGAGACATGGGCGACAAGGCTGACTGGCAGGGTGTGGGCGACTCCCTGAAGAAGCTCGGCGCGACCCTGACGGGCCACGCGACGGACGGGACCGAGAAGGTCAAGGCAGCATCCGGCGATGCCGGACCCGGCGCGGTGGATCAGGTCAAGGCGGGCGGCAAGGCCGCGGTCGACAAGTTCGACGAGACAACCAAGGACCCCGAGGTCGGTGCCGCTCTCAAGGACGCGACCAACAAGTTCCTCGACGCCGTGAAGGTGAGCCTGACCGGCGGTGACACCCCCGCTACCGAGCCATCAGCCGAGCCAGAGCCGCCGAAGCCCATCGAGCCCCCGCAGGAGTAGTCGAGAGTTCAGCGGACGCGCGCGGCCACGGCGTCGGCGGCGCGGAGTGCATCAGGCGAGGCGGTGTACGACGTGACGTGCACGGTGGTGCCATCGACGCCGTTGCCGTTCGACTGAAGCAGCGAGTGGTAGTCGCAGATCACGTCGGCCTGCTCGCACACGCTGATCACGCGCGAGGCAAGGCGCGCAGGGAGCTTGGTGCCGCGCACGCGCGAGTCCTGCGGCGACGCATAGCTGATCCCACGCCCCGCACCGGCACTGCCCAGGCTCGTCATGTGATCGCTCGAGATACGGTCTCCGTCAGCTAGCAGGACGGCGCCGTCGATGTGGTTCAGAATCTTGCGCGACGTCGCGTCGCTGGATGCACTGAGGTCCTGCACGACCCGATGCATCACCATCGCGCCCTGCGAGTAGCCGGCAAGGATGATGCGCTGCCCCGGGCAGGACTTCACCTGGCTGGCCAGGGACTTCTTGGCGTTGGTCACCCCGCGCTCAAGCCCGCTGAAGTAACTCGCCGCGTCGAGTACGAGGAGTTCGGCCTGACGAGCGGGGTAGTGCAGTGCTCGAGCCGTGACAGTCTTGCCCGGCAGGTCGGCCTGAATCCGCTGGGCGACGTTGGCCACCTCCGCCCCGAGGCCAGTGCCACCGTCCTTCGCCGAGCCCGCCTGCGGCTGGCCAGACCCGCGAGCCCCGAGCACGAGTACGTCCGAGCAGTCCCCTCGCGATTGACGAACGGTGGCCGACGCCGTAGTCGGCACCACCGAGAGGGCAAGCAGTGCTGCCACTCCGGCGACGCCGACACGTATTGCGGCAAGCGGTAGCGCCACCGGCACTCCTACTTGATGTTCCAGGAGATGTTCACCGACACCGTCACCTGCTGCGTGCCGGGGTTGATCGGCGTGGACTTGTCCGCCGCGGGCGCTGCTGCTTCGGCAAACGCGATCGGCGGCGGCGGAGAAGTGCTGGTGGACTCGGTTACGTTGGCGACGTCGCCCAGCGTGAAGCCCATGAGCTTCGCGTACTGCTCAGCCTGCTTGGTTGCGATATCGACGGCCTGCGCGCGGGCGGCGTTGCCCGCAACGGTCGGATCGGTGACGTACGGCGACAGCGAGTCGATACGAACCACATTGCCGCCGGCCGCGACGACGGAGTCGAGAGTGGCGCCGGCCGTGGCGAGGTCGCGCATGGTCACGCTGAGGGTCTGCGAGGCGCGGTAGCCGGTCAGGGTCTGGCCGCCATCCTGCGTGTAGTTGTAGGTCGGACCCACCTGGATGCCCTGGGTGGCGATGTCCTTCTCGTCGACCTTCGCGGCCTTGAGGGCCTCGAGCACCTTGGTCGACGCTGCTGCTGCGTCGGCCTGTGCCGTCTGGGCAGACGTCGGGTTCGTGACCTCGACGGTGATCGAGGCCTTGGCGGCGTCCGGGATCGCGTCGGCGGTTCCGGTCGACGAGACGCTCACGGTGCGAGCCGCGACGCCCGATGGCGAGACGACCGTCGTGGGCGAGCAGGCCGTGACGAGCACGGCGGTGGCGGCCGCGGCTGCTGCCAGGCCGATCAGGGCGCTTCGGTTCATGTGTCCTACCTCCATGCCCCTCAGACGTACGTGTGGACGGGCCCGTTCCCACCAGCCTAGGGTCCATTTCATGAAGTCGATGATCATCAAGGAGTTCCGCGAGCTGAGCCGGGATCGACGGACCATGGCGATGATCATCGTCCTGCCGATCCTCTTCCTCGTGATCTTCGGCTACGCGGCCAACTTCAACGTCGGCACGCTCAAGACCATCGTCATCGGACCTCAGGCGTCCGTGGCCCAGAAGATGCTCCCGCCACTGTTCGAGGTCACGTCCGTGCTGCCGGGTGCGACCACGGAACAGGCCAAGCAGATGATCGTGCGCGCCGAGGCCCAGGTCGTGATCGACACCACGACGAATCCGCCCACGGCGTGGGTCGACGGGGCCGACCTGTTCTCCGCTCAGACCGCCAACGCGGCCCTGGCCCGCTCCGGCGGGCAGGTGCGGACGGACGTGCTGTTCAACCCCGAGTTCAAGACGTCGTGGTACATGGTGCCCTCGCTGATCGGGCTCATCCTCACGTTCATCGGCACCATCGTGACGAGCATCGGCCTGGTCCGCGAGCGCGAGAACGGCACGCTGGAGCAGCTTGCGGTGATGCCGTTCCGTCCAGTCGACGTGATCCTGGGGAAGATCGCGCCGTACTTCCTGCTGGCCAGCATCGACCTGCTCATCATCACCGTCGTGGGCATCCTGCTGTTCGGTGTGCCGTTCGCCGGCAGCGTGCTCGTGTTTGCCCTCGGGGCCGCACTCTTCTTGTTCGTGGTGCTCGGCATGGGCGTCCTGATCTCGACGCTGTCGCAGACGACTGGCCAGGCCATCCAGCTGGCGATACTGACCCTGCTCCCACAGGTCCTGCTCTCCGGAATGATCTTCCCGCTGATCGCGATGCCCTGGGCCATCCGCTGGATCGGCTACCTGATGCCGCTGACCTACTTCACCATGATCAGCCGTGGAGTCTTCCTGCGCGGGACCCCGATCGACGCCACCGCGATGTGGCTGCCCATCCTCGTCCTCGCCGTAATGGCCACGGTCATCTTCAGCCTCGCGATCATCCGCTTCCGCCGCGACCTCGCCCCGCGCCGCAGCAGCCGGATCAGCACGTTGGCGCAGGAGGCCTGACATGGCCGATCGCTGGGGGGTCCGAGACGTCACTGTCGCCTTCGGTGCGCGCGTCGCGCTCCGCAACGTGACGTTCGAGGTAAGCCCGGGCGAGATGGTCGCCGTCGTCGGTGGCGACGGAGCCGGCAAGTCAACGCTGCTGCGGACGATCACCGGTCGTGTCATCCCCGCATCGGGCACCGTCTCGGCACCTGACTCGACCCGCATCGGCTACCAGGCGGCGTCGTCCGGCGCCTGGGGCCAGTTGACCGTCGATGAGAACCTCGACGTGGTCGCCGGCGCGTACCACCTCGACCCGAAGCCTCATCGGGAACGCGCCGATCGCCTGCTCGAGGCCGCCGGCCTCATCGACGTACGGACTCGACTGGCCGCCCAGTTGTCCGGGGGCATGCGGCAGAAGCTCGGCTTCTGCATGGCCATGCTGCACTCCCCCGCCCTGCTGGTCCTCGACGAGCCATCGACCGGAGTGGACCCGGTCAGCCGAGTGGAGTTGTGGGGCCTGATCACCGAGGCTGCGGCCGGCGGAGCGGCGGTCATGATCAGCACCACGTACCTCGACGAGGCCGAGCGCGTGCACGACGTGCTGGTGCTGGACGAGGGCGTCGTGCTGCTCGACGGCACGCCGGGCACGGTCATCGCCTCAGCGCCTGGAACAGTCGTGTCGTTGGCCACTCCGACCGATCCTGCGCATGCGTGGCGACGAGGCCGCGACTGGCGGCAGTGGCATGCCGGGCCACCGATTGCCGGCGATGACGTCGTGGTTCCGGACATGGAGGACGCTGTCGTGTCCGCGGCGTTCAACGCCAGGGCCGCGGATGTCCTCCCCCCGGTTCCCCCGGCTCCCACGACCACCTTCCCCCCGGTGGGCACCGAGCTGGCAGCCGTCAGTTCGGTGACGAAGCGCTTCGGCCACGACGCCGTCGTCGACGACGTCTCGATGCAGGTCCACGCGGGCGAGATCGTCGGCCTGATCGGGGCCAACGGTGCCGGCAAGACGACACTTATCCGCATCCAGCTCGGACTGCTCCTCCCGACCGCCGGCTCCGTCGCGCTGTTCGGGCGCGAGCCGTCCCGCGAGACGCGTCGTCGGATCGGCTACGTGCCGCAAGGACTGGGGCTCTACCGCGACCTCACAGTGGAAGAGAACGTGCGCTTCGTCGCCAGCGCGTATGGCCGGAAACCGAGCATGGACGAAGGGCTCGCACTCGTCGCCAACGACCTTGTAGGCGACATCGGACTCGGGCGCCAGCGCCAACTGGCCTTCACGTGCGCGCTCTCGCACGAACCGGAGTTGCTCGTGCTCGACGAGCCGACGTCAGGCGTCGACCCGATCTCGCGCGCTCGACTCTGGGACACCATCCACGCGCAGGCGGATGCTGGCGCCGGTGTCCTCGTCAGCACGCACTACATGCAGGAGGCCGAGCAGTGCGACCGCCTCGTACTTCTCGACCTGGGGCGAGTGGTCGCCCAAGGCACAGTTGCCGACATCGTCGGCAGCACGACCGCCGTGCGCGTGGTCACCGAAGGCTGGAGCGTCGCCTTCACCGCGCTCACCGCCAACGACCTGCCGGTTGCGCTCTCGGGCACGGAGGTCCGCGTCGCCGACACCGAGGCGGACGTGGTCCTCGATCTCCTGCGCGCCGCCGGCATCGATGCTCAGCTGGAGGTCGTGCCCGCCACCTTGGAGGAGAAGATGACCGTGATCACCCGAAGCCGGGAGACCGTCTAGGAGGCCGAGGGTGCCGCCGAGGCCGACGGGGCTGTGGACTGATCCGGTGCTGCCGAGCCGCCCCCTGTCGGGGCAACCATGCGTCCTGCGCAGGCGCGGTCGTAGACCGCCCCGAAGGTCGACTCCTTGCCGCCGACCTTCGTGACGAAGTCCTTCGGCTGCGCGGTCGCTGCCCAGCCGGTCGTGAGGTTCGCCGGGAGGATGAGGAAGTTGCTGCCCTCCACGACGGGAACGACCCACTCCTTGGAGTCACGGATGGTCTGCGGCACCGCCTGGCACGTGACGAGCGTGGCGAATCCGTCGTCGACCGAGCCGCTCGCGAGCATGATCTGGAAGTCCGGGCAGCGCACCAGCGCGTGCCCACCGAGGTCCTTGCCGGTGAACGGGTCCTTCGTCAGCACCTGCGGTTGCGGGTCCGTCGACGGCAGCGTGCAGTTGAAGCCGGCGGCCTTGACGCCCTCGAGCACGTCCTTGGGCGTCTGCCATCCCGACGGTGCCGGGGACGCCGACGCGCTCGGGCTGGACGAGGAGGATGAGCAGCCGGCCAGGCCGATCGCCAGAACGGCGGCAACGGCGGCGGTGCGAAGTATCGGGCGCATGGATCCCCTCGGATGGACGTCCCCATGACCCTAACGACCTGTGTCAACCGCTCCGTCGGGGGTCAGACATCGCCGGGAGCTGGATGAAACGGTACAAAGTTAAGAACAAGCCAAACCCTTTCGCCCGCTTTGAAACCCCCTGCCGCGGGTGTATACCGTCGAACCATGCCGGGGGCGGTGGGATCGGCCGAGGTCACGCCAGTGCGCAACCGGCGTCGCCAGATCCTGTGCGAGATGACCACGCGCGAGACGCCCCGGATTCTGCTCGCCTTCGTGCTGCTCATCGCGGCCTACGTCGTCGTCAGCCCAGTCAGCGGCGAGACGCACCACCTGTCCACCTACCTGACCGATGTTGCCCTGGGGATCTACCTGCTCTCGATCGCACTCCTCATCCGCAGCGAGTTCCTCACCCAGAGCATGTCCCCCACACTGTTCGCCTCGGCTGTGGTGGTCACCATCGTGGCCTTCAACTTCGAGTACTCCCTCGAGCCCGACGTGAACACCCTGGGCATCATCCTCATCTGCCTGACCGCCTGCGGCCCCCTCATCCTGATGTGGCGCCCGTTCATCGTGGCGATGATCGCCCCGGCGGTTCTGACCGTCTTCACGGTCATCAGGTTCACGCCGTTCCACATCGTCGACTGGCTCGTGACGATCCTGATGGCCGTCGGCCTGAGCGCCGTCATGCTGGCCGCTCGACGAAGCTCGGCCACCCGATTGGCCATTGCGACCGTCACGATCGAGGAGATGGCAACGCGAGATCCCCTCACCGGGGTCCTCAACCGGCACGGGTTGGATGCCGCGTCCGGCACCCTCGCGGCGTTCGCCCGGCGGCACCACGAGCCAGTGTTCGCCGCCTTCGTCGACATCGTCGGCCTCAAGGGCGTCAACGATGCGTACGGACACGCGACCGGAGACCTGGTGATCCAGCGGACCTCCCGGGCAGTGGAGAGCGTGTCGCGCGGCAGCGACATCGTCGTGCGCATGGGCGGTGACGAGTTTCTCGTGCTCGGCATGGGCCCCCAGCCGGATCCGCGCAGCTATGCCAGTCGGATCACGGCGGCCTTGGACCTCACGGACCTCGAGACCGCCTGGGCGGGCAAGGTGTCAGTCGGCACGTCGTCGAGCATCCACGGCGACATCGACGACCTCATCGACGCCGCAGACAAGGCGATGTACGACGGTCGCAGCCACCTCCACCAGGGCATCGCACCATCGACGCCCACCGTGCACATGCGCGACTGGCAGCCCCTCGCCCGCCCCCGAGTCGTCAGGTCAGGGGATGCGGACGACCTGTCGGCTGGCCAGGCACCACGGGTCGGGGAGGAAGAGCGCACGGATGAAGGCACCGTTGAGGCGACGGTTAGTGGCCCCTGACACCCGGAAGGCACCGAACTGGTCAGGGAACGCCGAGCCGATCGAGGTCCACTTGCCGGTACCACCCCGCACCTTCGACAGGTAGCCGTACAACCGGATCGTTCCAGCGGCTCCGATAGCGCCGCGGTTCGTCCTGGCGACCACTTTGCCGGTGACGGTGAGAGTGCCGCGCCGTACTGACGCCGCCAGCGCGGAGAACTGGGTCGGCGCGCGCGACACGTTGAACGCGGCAGGCGCGAACTCTGCTGCCTCAACAGCCGTGTTCAAGGTGCCCGAGACGTTGTAGGCACCGGGGCCGTCGATCGACGGGCAGACTTGGAACGTGTCCTTGATGGGCCCGGAGGCGTTCGCCAGCAGCGACATCGACAGTGCGTTGTTGGACCCGGTGATCGCCGCCGCGAGATGGACGGTGGCGAACGAGTCCACCTGGTCGAAGGTCGCCTTCACTGGGGCGTTCATGCACTCGGGGCCCTCGAAGATGACGTCCGGGATCGTCACCACGACCCGGGTCCCCCCGGCCGTGGCCGTCGTGAGCCCGTCGGCAATGGCCACGGCAGGTGCAACCTGCCCGACACTCAGCAGCAGGATGACAGCCGACGTGGCGGTCGCCCGGAGACGTCGCATTCATTCCTCCATGCCTGCCTGATTCCGCGTCCGCCGTGCCCCCCGGACTTCACGAGGGTACCTTCCGTCCCGCATGACGGTCGACAGGCAGGTACCCCCGAAACATGGTGTACCCAGAACTCGCTCAGGGATAGGCGAGCGTCCCGACTAGTCTGGAGTGGCTTACGAGGAGAGGATCGCCGTGAACATTGAGATGCTCGAGAAGATGCGCGCCGGCCAGGGCTTCATCGCCGCCCTCGACCAGAGCGGCGGCAGCACGCCCAAGGCCCTGAAGCTCTACGGCATCGAGGAGACCGAGTACTCCGGTGAGGCCGAGATGTTCGACCTGATCCACCAGATGCGAGCGCGCATCATCACCAGCCCCGCTTTCAACGGTGATCGCATCGTCGGAGCCATCCTGTTCGAGATGACGATGGACCGCCTTGTCGAGGGCAAGGGCAGCGCCGAGTTCCTCTGGGAGGACAAGCAGGTCATCCCGTTCCTCAAGGTCGACAAGGGCCTAGCCGACGAGGCCGACGGCGCTCAGATCATGAAGCCCATGCCGGACCTGGGGGCACTCCTCGACCGAGCCAAGGGCCACAACGTCTTCGGCACGAAGATGCGCTCGGTCATCAAGCTCGCCAACCCGACCGGCGTGGCGGCAGTGGTGTCGCAGCAGTTCGAGGTGGGCCGACAGATCATCGCTGCGGATCTCGTCCCGATCATCGAGCCCGAGGTCGACATCCACAGTCCGGAGAAGGCCGCCGCCGAGGAGCTGCTGAAGATCGCCCTGCTCGACGAGATCAACCGGCTCAACGACGACCAGCACATCATGCTGAAGCTGACGCTGCCGGAGCAGGACGACTTCTACGCCGACCTGGTCGCGCACCCGCGCGTGCTCCGCGTTGTCGCGCTGTCCGGTGGGTATTCGCGTTCGGAGGCCGACGCCAAGTTGACCCGCAACCACGGGGTGATCGCGAGCTTCTCGCGCGCACTCACCGAGGGCCTCAGCGCACAGCAGACCGAGGCGGAGTTCGACGCCACGCTTGACGCGACGATCCAGAGCATCTACAACGCGTCAATCACGTAGGCGCCTGCGTACACCTTGATGGAGCGATCCGGAGCCGCACCGGTTCCGCCCGTTTCAGTCGACCAGTCGCGTGTAGGCGTGGCCGTCGCGCAGGACCATGATGACCTCGCCGTCGACCTCCGGGCCGGCCACGATGCGCTCCGGCAGCCACTCATCCGCGCCGATCCGCCACGTGCCCGGACCCACCGGCACGAGAAGGCAGTCGAACTCGGGCGCCTCGACTCCCCCGGCCGTGATGAGGAACAGCTCACCGGACCGTTCCACGATGCGCAGTGTCGGGTACCACGGGGAGTACGAGCGATAGCGACCGATCAACGGCACGTGCTCGGGCTTCGGCAGGGTGGGTTGCGCCGGCGCCTCGCGCGTCAGCACATGAGGTCCGTTGATCCAGCCGCTGTCCGCGGGGTCCCATCGGAAGGAGCGCAGAGCCGGATGGTCGGTGACGTAGCGACCGTCCCATATCCGGGTGAGGTTGGCGGAAAGACCACCGAACGAGAGCGAGAGCTCCACCGGCTCGTCGCCGCTGACCTCCACCGTGAAGCCGCCCGGCCCGTCTGACGTGAACGATCCGACGAGGTACGACAGCGCAGGGGCGTGCTCGATGCGCACCGCGTCGCGTGCGGGGGGCAGCGCACGGTCGGGTTCCACCAGCAGTTGGTGCGCTGCGCGGGCGATCACCTGTGCCACGGGGTAGCAGCCATTGGCGTTCGTGAGCACCTGCACGCCGATCCCCGCATCGCGATCCGACAGCAGGAACGCCTGGTACCCGACCATGCCGCCGCCATGGGTAAGGCAGGTGCGTCCGTCGATGACCTCGACGTTGACCCCGAGACCGTAGCGGCTGTCGGCGCACTCGAAGCCGTCACGCAGGCCCACGATGTCCTCACCCTGCGGTGCCGTCGCTGTGGTGACGCGAGACATCGCGTCGGACGACATCACGCGCACTCCATCAACCACGCCGTCCCCAAGCAGCAATCGCGCGAACTGCGCCATGTCGGCGGCCGACGACGCGACATTGCCCTCGGCAGCATCGATGTCGAACCAGTAGGCCGGGATGATGGGGTCGCCAGGTGCCCACGGCGAGTCCTCGCGCGCGGGCCAGTAGCCGGTCGCCATGGTGCCGCGCATCGACTGGCGGGTGCGGCCGAAGGAGTTGGTCATCCCGAGCGGCTCGAAGATTCGACGGCGGACCTCGTTGGCCAGCAGGTCACCAGTACGCGCCTCGACCGCCTGGCCTAGCAGCATGTAGCCGACGTTCGAGTAGTGGAAGTGCTCGATCGGCCTGGCCAAGCGGGCCAAGTTGCGCAGGTCCCACGCCTGGGCGAGGTCATCGGGCAGGCCGTCGGCACCCATGATCAGGCCGCCCGTGTGGGAGAGCAGCTGCCACAGCTCGACCTCGGGCTCGCCCGCACCCAGATCGACCCAGGGCAGGACGGACGTGATCGGCTCGTCGAGTGCCATGACGCCCTCGTCGACAAGCTGATTGACGACCAACGACACGAACGTCTTGCTGATCGATCCGATCAGCCACACATCATGCGGGGATGCGGGCTCCTCGTGCTCGGCGTCGGACATGCCGAACCCGAAGGTCGCCAATGTGCCGTCGCGGTCGACGAGCGAGACGGCTCCCCCGGCCAACGGCCACCACTCGGTGAGGTCGAGCGCGAACTCCGCGAGGCGTTCAACGGCGCTGTCGATACCCATCAGTCCACCAGCATCTCTCGTCGAAGCAGGTCGTCATACGTCTCGCGACGCACGGCCAGCCTTGCAGAGCCGTCACGGACGAGGACGACTGGCAGCCGAAGCGCCGCGTTGTAGTTGTTCGACATCGTGTAGCAGTAGGCACCCGTGACCGGGACGACGAGCAAGTCGTCGACCTTCGGGTCGACGACGGATGCATCCCAAGCAAGGGTGTCACCGCTCTCGCAGTGCCGTCCCACGATGTCGCAGGTGACCTCGTCGCCCACCTTGCCGACGATGCTCGGCTCGAAGGCCTGTCCGTACAGCGACACCTCGAGGTTGTCGCCCATGCCACCATCGACGGCCACATGTGTGCGGACTCCCCGCTTGACCGTGACCACGCGGTAGAGCGTGATGCCGCAGGGCGCCACCATGGATCGCCCGGGTTCGACCATGAGCTCGATGTCGGCGCCGAGGTGCTTGTGCACCGCCGAGACGGTGCGGTCCGCGTACTCCTCCACCGATGGGGCCTGGTCGGCGTGCACGTACCGCACGCCCAGGCCGCCACCCACGTCGTACACCGGGAACCGCTCAAGTCTGCTCAGTGCCGCCACGGCGGCTTCGAACTGGTCGAGTGCCGTGACGCCTGACCCGATGTGCGAGTGCAGCCCTCGCAGGTCGATCATCGGCTCACGTCTGATCTGCGCGATCGTGTCCTCGATCATCGTCGACGGCACGCCGAACTTCGATGCGTCGTGACCGGTCATCATCTTCTCGTGGGTGGTCGCGAGGACGCCCGGGCTCACCCGCAGCAAGGCCGGGACCGGCGAGGACGCGAGCCTGGCGATCCGCTCGACGTCGTCGAGGTTGTCGATGACGATGTAGCGGACTCCCGCGCCGATCGCCGCGTTGATGTCCACGTCGGTCTTGGCGTTGCCGTGGACGACAATCCGGGATGCCGGAGCCCCGCCACGCAGCGCGATGACCAGCTCGCCCACCGCGGCGACGTCAGTGCCGATCCCCTCCTCGGCGAGCAGCCCGGTGATGACGGCGGATGGGAACGACTTCGACGCGAAGAGCACGAGGCTGTTCGGGTGCCGGTCCGCGAAGGCATCCCGGTAGCGACGCGCCCGAGCACGAAGGGCACCCTCGTCGACCACGTACGCAGGAGTCCCGTACTGCTCGGCGATGGCCTCCATCGGCACTCCGCCCACCGACAGGTGACCACCGGCGTCGAGGCTCGCGCCATCGGGGTAGAGCGACAGATCGATGGACATCGCGGGTCTCCTTCTACAGGGCGGGCGCACCGACGAAGTGACAGGCAACGCGGTGCAGGGCGACCTCGAGGCCATCGTCATGGAAGCGGCCGTCGACAGGGCGCAGCGACGGATCCTCCAGGCGGCAGCGCTCGGGCTCCCCGAGCTCACGGTAGAGGGGGCAGCGGGTGTGGAACCGGCATCCGCTCGGAATTGCCGTCGGGTTCGGGGTCTCGCCCCGGAGAACCGTGCGCTCCGCACTGCGGCTGGTCTCGGGCACGGGAATGACGGAGACAAGTGCTCGCGTGTACGGGTGGATGGGCTGTTCGATGAGCTGAGCTGACGTACCCTCCTCGACGATGCGCCCGAGGTAGACCACAGCGATGCGGTCGGCGAACATCCACGCGAGCGAGAGATCGTGCGTGATGAACAGGTAGGCGACTCCCAGGCGGTCACGCATGTCCGCCATCACCGTGAGGATTCCCGCACGCAAGGAGACGTCGAGCATCGATACCGGCTCGTCGGCGACGACGAGGGCGGGCTCGAGGATCATCGCCGCGGCGATGGCCACGCGCTGACGCTGGCCGCCGGAGAGCTGGTGGGTGTAGCGAGCGCCCATCCGCTCCGGCGGAGTCAGCCCGGCCCGTTCGAGGGCGACGAGCGCCCGCTTGCGGCGGTCGTCCGCGGAGTCACCGATCCCGTTGATGATCAACGGCTCGATGACGGTGTCGAGCACCGTGCGACGCGGATCCAAGGACTCGAACGGGTCCTGGAAGATCATCTGGAACCTTGGCCGCATGCTCCTCAGCCGTCGGCCGGTCAGTGGGACCAGGTCGGTGCCCTCGAAGAGGATGCGACCGGACTCGGGGTTGAGCAGCCGCATGACCGCGTTGGCGATCGACGTCTTGCCGCTGCCGGACTCCCCTACGAGCGCCAGCGTCTCGCCCGGGTAGACAACGAGGCTGACGCCGTCGACCGCACGGGCAACGACCTTGCCGCGCTGCCCCGGCACCTTCACCCGGTACTGGACCTCGAGGTCCTCCACCACCAGGACCGGATCGCCGGTCGGCTCGAACGCTCGGGCGGGCATCGGCTGCTCGGTCATGCCGTCACCTGCGTATCCAGCAGGTGGCACGCGGCGAGCTGTCCGTCGCCGATGTCGCGCAGTGGCGGCTCCACCGTCGCACAGATGTCCATCGCGACCTCGCACCGCGCGCGGAACCGGCAGCCGACCTGCTCTCGAGTGAGGTCCGGCGGATAGCCGGGGATACCCTCGATGAACACCCGCTCGCGGCGGATGTTGGGATACGCGCGCAGCAGGCGCTGCGTGTACGGGTGCTTCGCCCCTCCGGAGACGTCATCGGAGCCGAACACCCGGCCCGCGGCCCCGGACTCGACGATCTTGCCGGCGTACATCACCGCAACGCGGTCGCACGTCTGCGCAAGCACCGAGAGGTCATGCGAGATGAGCAGCATGGACAGGTCGTAGCGCGCGCAGAGGTCGCGCAGCAGGTCCAGGATCTGCGCCTGCGTCATCACGTCGAGCGCGGTGATCGGCTCATCGGCGATGACCAGCTGCGGACGGCAGGCAAGTGCCATGGCGATCATCACGCGCTGCCGCATACCGCCGCTGAACTGGTGTGGAAAATCGCCGGAGCGCCGCGCGGGGATGCCGACCGCCTCGAGGAGCTCGGACACGCGTGCTTTGGCGTCAGCATCCGACGCCTCGATGTCATGCACCCGGATCGGCTCGAGGATCTGGCTGCCGATGGTCTGCACCGGGTTGAGGGCATTCAGCGCACCCTGGAACACCACGGATATCTCGCGCCAGCGCACCTTGGCCAGGCCCTGGTCGTCCATGCCCACGAGCTCCTGGCCGGCGAAGCGGATCGAGCCCTCCGCGATGCGGGCGCTGCTCGGCAGCAGGTTCGGGATGGCCATCGCCATGGTCGTCTTGCCGCATCCGGACTCACCGGCCAGTCCGACGAACTCGCCCTTCTCGATGGTGAAGTCGACGCCGTCGACCGCGAGCACGTCGCCGTGCTTGCCCGTGTAGGCGACCTTGAGTCCGCTGATCTCGAGGAGGCTCACTGGATCCCCCTCAGCTTCGGGTTGGAGACCCGCTCGAACGACTGTCCGACGAGGGTGAAGCCGAGTACCACGACGAGGATCCCGAGGCCGGGCGGAAGGAAGTACCACCATGCGCCGCGACCGACGGCGCCGGAGACGAACGCGAAGTGCAGCATCGAGCCCCACGAGATGCGGTTGGGGTCGCCCAACCCGATGAACGCGAGCGTCGCCTCGGCGAGGATGCAGCCCGCGACGACCAGGATGGTGTTGGCCACGATCAACGACAGCAGGTGCGGCGTGATGTTGGTCCGGATGATGCGGCCGTTCGACGCCCCGAGCGATCGGGCGCGCGGCACGAACTGCCGCTCGCGCAAGGACAGCGTCTGCGACCGCACGATGCGAGCCGTGCGGGGCCACGCCAGGACGCCGATGACCAGGATGACGATCACCAGGTTCTGACCGAAGATCGCGGCGAGGGCGATCATCAGCGGGAGGGCGGGGATCACCAGGAAGAAGTCGGTGACGCTCATCGCCGCGGAGTCAACCGGCCCGCGGAAGAAGCCCGAGAGGATGCCGAGTCCCGCGCCGATGATCGTTGCGATGAGGGTGGCCATAATGCCGACGAACAGGGAGATGCGCGCGCCCACCAGGAACTCGCTGAAGACGTCACGGCCGAGCTCGTCTGTGCCCAGCCAGTAGGTCGTCGACGGCGGCTGGAAGATCGACGACGAGTCGGCGCCCACCTCAGTCGGGTCGAACGGCCAGATCATCGGCCCGAACACCGCAGCGATCGTCACGATCACCAGGATGATCACGCCCCAGCGGCCCATGCGATCGGCCCACAGCAGCGACCACGTCGACGGCGGCTGCTCGTACTCGATGTCGTCGAACTCCGCGGGATTCACCTCTGCGCTCATTTGGTCACCGCCACGCGGGGGTCGAGTCGGCGGTAGACCAGATCGGCACCGAAGTTTGCGACAAGCACGACCACCGCGGTCACGAGGAAGCACGCCTCAAGCACGGGATAGTCGCGTGACAGCACCGAGTTGTAGGTCAGCAGTCCCATGCCCGGCCAGGAGAAGACGACCTCCACCTGGATGGCTCCGGCCACCAACGCCGAGATGTACAGCACCGATGCGGTAAGCACCGGCAGCAGCGCATTGCGGAATCCGTGCTTCCACACCATCGTGCGCCGGGACAGGCCCTTGCCACGCGCGGTGAGCATGTAGTCCTCACCCATGACGTCGACGAGTGACGTGCGGGTGATGATGATGAAGAACGCGATGTCGACGATCGCCAGCGTGATCGTCGGCAGGATCAGGTGCCGGGCCACGTCCATGACCTGCTGGAACCCGTTGTGATAGACCGCGTTCGGGGTGGTGATGCCTGAGATCGGCAGGCCACCGATCCATACCCCGAACGTGAACACGAGCAGCATGCCGACCCAGAACGTGGGCAGGCTCCAGAAGATCAGCGATGTGACGACCGTCGCGTTGTCCGACTTCTTGCCCTGCCGCGATCCTGCGAACACTCCGATCATGATGCCGACGCACACGACGATGATGGTCGACACCGTGAGCAGGATGAGCGTGTTGACGAGGGCCCGGCCGATGACGTCGCTGACCGGCTCCCTGAGCGAGAACGAGTAGCCCAGGTCGCCGTGCAGCAGGTTCGACAGGTAGCGGAAGTACTGCTCGAGCAGGGTGCCGTCGAGCCCGAACGTCCGGCGAAGCTCCGCCACTTGCTCGGGATCCAACTTCTGGCTCCGCGCGATCAGGCGAACCGGATCGCCGGGGATGACGTGGAAAAGGAAGAAGTTGAACGTGACGATCGCGAAGATCGACGCCAGCAGTACGAGGACCCTACGCAGAAGAGGAGGCATGCGGGCTCACGGCTAGCTGCCGGGCTTCACCTTCAGGTAGTTGTCACGCGTGAAGTTGAAGATCACACCACCCGGCACGGGAGACCAGCCGGTCCACGTGTCGTTGCGGTAGGCCTGCAGCTTCTTGAGGTAGATCGGGATGAGGTACGCCGAGTCCTCGTAGAACATCTGCTGCATCTTCTTCACGATCTCCGCGCGCTTGGCAGGGTCGAGCTCGGTCGCCTGCTGGGCATACAGCGCGTCGTAGGCAGGGTTCGAGTAGAACACGTCGTTGTTGCCGCCGATCTGACTGGTCAACGGCACACCCAGCATGTAGGACGGGTCGTTCACGCCCGAGTCCCAGCCCCACACGAACATGTCCCAGTCGGGACCCTCGGTGTTGTAGACGGTGCTGGCCATCGTGTCAGAGTCAACCGTCGACACGTCGAGCTTGACCCCGATCTTGGCCGCGCTGGCCGCGAACAGCTGCGCCGTGCGCACGTCGGTGGAGGTGCTGTCGATAGCGATCAGGCGGAACTCCAGGGGCTTGCCGTCAGCAGTCTGTCGGATGCCGTTGGAGTCCTTCTTGGTGTACCCGGCGTCGTCGAGCAGCTTGTTGGCCTTGGCGATGTCGTTGTTGATGACCTGGTCGCCGGTCGGCTTCCAGTAGAAGTCGCCGAAGGCGGGCATCAGGATGGAGTCACCGGGCTCGGCGTAGCCGGCATACGCCAGCTCGACGATCTGGTTGCGATCGAGTGCGTAGCCGAGCGCCTGACGCACGGCCTTGTCCTTGAGGACCGGATTGCCCTTCGAGTTCGCATCCTGCGAGACGTTGAACCCGATGTGGTGGAACGAGAACGACGGCAGTTCCTGCGTGGTGAGGTTCTTGTCGCCCTTGAGTCCGTCGAAGACGGTCGGCGGAACCTGCGGAATGATGTCGATCTCGCCGTTCTTCAGTGCCTGGGCCTCGAGGTCGTCGTTGGTGTACACCGACCAGGTGATCCCACTGGCGGCCGGCTTGGTTCCCCACCAGTCCGCGTTGCGCACGACGGAGATGTTCTGACCCTGCTTGCGGGAGTCGAACTTGTACGGGCCGGTGCCGATCGGCTTGTCGTTGGTGAACTTCTGCATCTCGTCGGTGCTCATCTTCGACCAGATGTGCTGGGGGAGGATCGGCACGACCAGGCCCGGATCGAATGCCTGCGGCTTCTTGAACGTCACCTTGACGGTCTTCGCGTCGACGGCCTCGGCCGACACGTAGTCGGTGAAGTACTGCGCGTTGATGCCGAGCTGGTTCTTGCCGATCGTGTCGAACGTGTAGACGACATCGTCAGCGGTGAACGGCTCACCGTCCTGCCACTTCACGCCCTCGCGCAGCGTGTACGTGATGGTGTTGCCGTCGCGCTTGACGTCGGTGGCCAGCGACGGCTCCTGCTTGAGGTCCAGGCCGTAGTCGAGGAGCTTGTCGTAGATCATCGACTGGACCTCGACGGCCTCGGTGGTGACCGTCGTGAGCGGGTTGAGCGTGTCGATGTCGGACTTCCAGCCCACCCGGATCGGCTTGTCGGCCGACGAGGACGTGGTGTCGGGCGCGCAGGCGGCCAGCGCGAACGGCACCACCATCGCCATCACGAGCGCGACAAGGGACCGGACCCACAGGCGCGTGCGGCGCGAGGGCTGCTGCGAAGTCTTCATACTCTGCATCATCGGAGTGAAGCAGACCCCTTCAGGACCGTCAACCATCTCTCGTTCCTTCCCGAACACCCAGGGAGCCTGCGGCTCCCGTTCGCTGATTGAACCTCATGCCTGTCCCCGAACGGCGGCCAGGAACGTTTCGTGTCGATCTGCGGCCGCTGCCCATCGTGCCGCTGCCGCAGGATCGGGCGCGGAGCGCTCCCCGTCGACGACCGCGAGCACGGACGGCCAACCGATGGACGCAGCGGCCACCTCAGCGGCTCCCGCGGCGGAGCGGTCCGTCTCGCCGCCATCGGTGCCGACCACGACGCGGCCCGTGGCGTCCGCGAGCTGCCGACGGAACCAGGGGTCGCTGGCGCTGCCGCCGCTGACCTGGACCTGACCGGCGTCGATGCCGTTCTCCTCGAGAGTGGCAAGGCATCGACGGCTCTCGACGACGATCCCGTCCACGAGCGCACGCGCGATGTCGGCCCGCGTATGGCCCACATGCAGGCCGGTGATCGAGCCGGTGAGATCGGGGTCCCATAAGGCCCCCTGCTCCCCCGGTGCCACGTAGGGCAAGAACACCGGCCGGTCGGTCGACGACGTGGACGCCGCGAGCGCCATGAGGCTGGCCTCGTCGGCAACGCCCATCAGGCCGGCCAGCCACCGGAACGCACCACCCGTGGCCAGCAGGTCCATCTCGAGGCCGTAACTGCCCGGCTCGGCCATCGGCGTGACGAGGAAGCGGTGCTGGTCGTCGAGGACGACGGCATCGGTGACGCCCAGGATGATCGTGCTGGTGCCGCCCACGTAGGCGATGTCGCCGGGAGTGCTACACCCCATGCCGATCGCTCCGAGCACGGAGTCTGCGGCGCCGAGGCAGACAGGCACGGCCGCCGCCACCCCCAACGCGGCGGCGGCCGTCCCAGACAGTGGGGCGGTACTCGACGAGGGCCGGACCTCGGGCAGCGCCAGCGAGGCCCCCGCCAGCTCGGCGGCGGTCGCCACGATCGCCGGATCCCAGGCGCTGGCCGCGAGATCGAAGCAGCCGAAGCCGGTGGCCGTGCTCGGGTCGGTCGCGAGCTCACCGGTCAGCCAGGCGAACAGGAAGTCCTTCGCGCCGAGAAGGGTCGCGGAGGCCGAGAGGCGATCGGGCTCGACGCGCACGAGCCTCGCGAGCATCGGCAGCAGGTAGCGGCCGTCGACCCATTGCCCGGTGCGCGAGTACAGGTCGCACGGCCCGATAGCCAGACGCAGCGCATCACCCTCGGTCTCGGCGCGGCTGTCCTCCCAGGTGATGGCCGCGCCGATGGGCGCCAGCGCGGCGTCGACCGTCACGAGCGTCGGAATCATCCCCGACAAACCGATGACCGCCCACGCTGCGCCGTCAGTGGCGCTGCGGATCTGCTGAGCGACCGAGACGGTTGCCGCGATCCAGTCACGCGGGTCTTGCTCAGAAGCCCCGGGCTCGGAGCGCGAAGTCGCGTAGGACGCCGACGCGCGCGCGAGCACGGCGCCGGAGGAGTCGAGGGCGACCGCCTTCATCCCGGACGTGCCGAGGTCCAGTCCGACGGCGAGCCCGGCCGTCATCCTCGCGCACCCTGCTGCAGCGCGCTACCGACCACGGGCCACGACCGGCAGCGCCTCGGCTGCGGCCTCCAAGGTGAGGTCGATGTCCTCATCGGTGTGGACCAGCGAGACGAAGAGGTTCTCCAGGTGGGAGGGGTGGAAGAGCACGCCGCGCATGAGCATCTCGTGGTACCAGCGGGTGAACAGCTCCTCGCTCGCGTTGGCCTCGGCGTCGCGCCAGTTGTGGATCGGCTTGTCGGCGAACCAGAGCTGGAAGACCGTGCCGATGCCGTCGACCCGAACCGGCAGGCCCGCCTGCTGCGCCAGCTCGGTCAGCCCGTTCGCCAGCCGGAAGCCCAAGGCGCGCTGCCGCTCGTACAGGCCGGGCTCGGCGAGCAGGCCCATCGTCGCGGAGACGGCCGCGCACTGGACGACGTTCGCGTTGTACGTGCCCGAATGCGAGTAGCGGCCCTCAGCGATGATCGACATGACCTCCTTGGTGCCGCCGATGGCAGCCACCGGGAAGCCACCGCCCAGGCCCTTGGCCATTGTCGTGATGTCCGGCATGACGTTGAACCACTCCTGCGCGCCGCCGCGGGCGAAGCGGAAGCCGGTGATGACCTCGTCGAAGATCAGCAGGGCGCCGTGCTTGGTCGTCTCCGCGCGCAGCAGCTCGAGGTAGCCCGGCTCGGGAAGGATGCAGCCGGTGTTGAAGACGGCCGGCTCGGTGATGACAGCCGCGATCTGGTCACCGCGTTCGTCCATCACCTTCTGGAAGGACTCCGGATCGTTCCACGTGAGGACGATGAGGGTGTCCTCGAGCTCGATCGGCACGCCCGGGCCGGAGGGGATCGGCCGGGGGCTGCGCCAGTCGCCGGCCTTGGCCGGGTCGACGTGGTTGCTCCAGTACACCGTGTCCTGCCAGCCGTGATAGTGCCCCTCGAAGCGGATCACGAGGCGACGGCCGGTCACGGCGCGCGAGATGCGGACCGCCGAGCCGACGGCCTCGCTGCCGGAGTTGGTGAACCTGACCATCTCGACCGATGGCACCGCGTCGACGACCTTCTGCGCGGCCTCGATCTCGAGCTCGTAGGGCAGGCCGAAGCAGGTGCCGAGGTCGGTGACCGCATTGACAACGGCCTTCGTGACGACCGGGTTCCGGTGCCCGAGGATCATCGGGCCGAGGCCGAGCAGGTAGTCGATGTACTCGTGCCCGTCAACATCGGTGATGCGCGAGCCCAGGCCCTGGGCGATGAACGGCGGGTAGGGCTTCCAGCCGAAGTAGGCGGTGCGGGCACTGCTGCCAGCGCCGCCCGGGATTATCTCGCTGGCCCGGTCGAAGAGCTCCCCCGATCGGGGCGCGTACGCGGCGTACCGCTCGTCGAACGTGCCGTCGAGTTCCTGTGCGGACATGGCGGGCAACCTATACTCTGCATACTCTTTAGGCAATCGGCGTCCCTTCTCGCGGGAACTGTCCATCAACCGCCCGCGAGGGACGTGACCGACCAGTCCTCGCCCTCCCCGGACTCCAGCAGGCGCCGATTGCGGGTGCCCGACACGTAGAAGCCGAACCGGCGGGCCGGATAGACCTGCTGGTAGCAGTCGAAGGGGGTCCCGTCGGAGGTGAAGCTGACCCCCTTGATGGCGACCACCTGCTCACGAGCGGGCAGGTCCAGCCACTCCCGCTCATCGGCGCTGGGCACGGTGACCTCGAGGTACTGCTCCTCGTAGTCGTCGAGGAGGCCGTAGTGCTCGCCTATATAGGCGTACAACGAGCCGCCGGCGCCCAGGAACGTGTCGTCCAACGCCTGGATGAGGGCCAGTGGGAGAACTGCCCGCTCCACGATCAGGGGGATTCCCGCGAGACGTCGGCGTCTGACCACCTCCCAGACCGGCTGGCCGGCAGTCAGGTGCAAGGCCGACGCGATCGAGGCGCTCGGCATGCCCACCTTGAGGCCGAGCAGTTCAGTCGTCATGTCCGTGGTCGCGTCGGTCTCGCCCAGCGTTGTCAGCAGGGCACCGGACCGGGCCGGATCGCTGACGATGCGGGGCTGGGCGACGAACGTGCCGACGCCCTGATGTCGCGCGATGCGGCCAGCCCGTTCGAGTTCGTCGAGCGCTCGACGGACCGAGATCTGGCTGACGCCGGCCATCGCCGCGAGCTCCGCCGACGACGGGAGCTTGTCCCCGGGCTGCAGGCCCTGATCGGCGATCATCGCGACGACGAGATCCTTGACTACCTGATAGCGCAATATGCGCTGTTCATCCCCCTGAGGTGCCATGTGCGCAAAGTACCTGCTGGGCATCCGCGTTGCCATGCCGGAGCGTGGCAATTGCAGGGGAGGGGCATCCCAGAACTCGGGGTCCGGACGAGTAACTGATGCACTTTCCGACCTGCACAGGTTTCGCAGAGGGCCTCGCCAACCATGCGTGCAGGATGTCGCCACCGCACCAACGACCGGGCACCGCTCGGCAGGACCATCACTGACCAAGACCTGACGGAGGACCACAGCATGGCCATTCGACTGGGCGACGAGGCCCCGAACTTCACCGCCGAGACCACCGACGGCACGATCACCTTTCACGACTGGAAGGCCGGCAGCTGGGCCGTGCTCTTCAGCCACCCGGCGGACTTCACGCCGGTGTGCACGACGGAGCTCGGCCGTACCGCGAGCCTGAAGTCGGAGTTCCAGCGGCGCAACACCAAGGCGATCGCGGTATCGGTCGACCCGATCGCCGACCATCAGGCCTGGGCCGGTGATATCGGCGAGGTCGGCGGCACGGACCTGAACTTCCCGATCATCGCCGATCCCGACCGCACCGTGTCGAACCTCTACGACATGCTCCACCCGAACGCCGGCGACACCTCGACGGTCCGCTCGGTGTTCATCATCGACCCGAACAACAAGGTGCGTCTCACGCTCACCTACCCCAAGTCGGTCGGCCGCAACTTCGACGAGATCATCCGCGTCATCGATGCCCTGCAGCTGACCGACCTCGCACCGGTCGCGACCCCCGTCGACTGGACGCCCGGTGACCGCGTGATCGTCTCCGCCACGCTGTCGACCGCCGATGCGAAGGCGAAGTTCGGTGCCGACAACGTCGAGGAGGTCAAGCCCTACCTCCGGTGGACGCCGCAGCCGGTGCTCTAGCCCCAGACAACGCGAAGCCGGGCCGGTCATTGCGACCGACCCGGCTTCGTCGTGCTCGGGCTACTGCGAGACGGCGGCCGTGTAGGTGACCTGGGTGGCTCCGTTTGCGTCGCGCACCGTCAGGGTGCTGCCGTCGATCTGGTAGGTCGTGACATTGGCCAGGGCAGCGAGGTACTCCTGCTCGATCTGGTTGATCGGGTCCTCGCAGACCTTCATCGTGCTGGCGAGAGTCCCGAACGTCAGGCCGTCCGGCGGGGTCTCGGTGAACGGGCCGTTGTAGTTGTTGCAGCCGCTCACGCCGCTGACGTTGCCATCTGCGCCGAAGTCGATCGTGACGGTCTCGACGCCAGCCTGGGCAACCACGGCTTCCTTGCCGTTATTGATGCCGGTGGCCGTCCATGACGTACCGGCCAGTCCGGCGATGCCCGGTTCGTAGTCCATGAGGGCGATGCCATCAGCGGACAGCAGTTCCAGCGTCTCGTTGGCCGTGAAGGTGGCGACCTTCGGGAAGGCGGCGAGCACCGCGTCCTCCTGCGAGGTGAGCTCGGGCGCGCACGCCTTCTTGGTGACCGGGCCCGGCGTCATGATCAACGCGGCAGCCTGCTGCTTGTAGGTGCCCACGACACGATTGCACCCGGTCGAGCCGGAGAACGTGCCGTCGGCCGCGAAGGTCAAGGTGCCCTGGTCTGGGGCCGTGCTGGCCGGCACCAGCGAGCCGGACTCGTCGGCATAGGCCGTGAGGTTCCAGGAGGTGCCCGCCAGATCGGTGAGGGACTGCGCTGCGGCCGAGGCTGCTGCGCCCGACGCGCCGGCAGAGGCAGCGGCCGAGCCGGCAGCGGAGGCGGCGGCCGAACCGGCTGCGGCCGCCTCGGACGAGGCCTTGGCAGCGGGCGAGACGGCGGCATCGCCACAGCCAGCGAGCATGAGGGCTCCAAGGGAGAGGACGACGGGCAGGAGGGCGCGCTGGGCGCTCATTCGGATCATGCGGTCACGGTAACTCAGCCGCTCGATATCGGGACACATCGCCCACCAGAATCATCCGGTTCGGCTGGAACTTTCACCTATTCGTTACCACTTCGCGACGTGCTGGCCGCAAGTCCTGCCACCCCGAGTCCAGATTCGAGAAGGGGCGCCGGGCAGGTTAAGGCCCTGGTCACAGTGCTGTTGCTGGTAGCGGTCGCGCTGCAGGCCAGGGCACCTTCAACCTAGGAGCGTCCGCCCCCTCGGTCAATGGCCCGATCGGACACCAGGCAGTGGTTCTATCCGGCCCGAGGCGAGCACCGCGGACGAGGTGCAGTGCTCCCAGTGCGGCGAGCTTGTCGTGCCTGCGGCCCGGCAGCGGCATCGTCGACGGCATCGACGACTTCTGACTCGGGCTACTCGCCGACTGCCGTCGAGGCGGTCGGCGCGAGCAGGACCTTGGCCGCAGGGTCGCCTTCGACCAGTCGCTCGTACCATTCCTGGCCGTCCGCGAGCGGCGCGTTGACGACGCCCTGGCGCAGGCCGACCCGTCCCGAGGCGAGCCAGTCGAGCGCGGTCGCGAAGTTGAAGGGTGTGTAGGCGAAGGCACCCGTCAGCGTGATCTCAGAGCGGATCACCGTGTTGATCGGCAGCTCGGTCACGTCCGAGTGCAGCCCCGCGAGGACGACGGTGCCGCCCGCTGCAACGCTCGCCAGCGAGTCACGGCGGGTGTCACCACTGCCCACCGCGTCGAACGCGACGTCCACCCCGAAACCGTCGGTCAGTTCCTTGACGACCTCGCCAAGCGGGCGGTCCCCTGGATCCACCGCGATGTTGTCCATCGCGGTGGCCATCTCCAGCCGATCCGGGTGGCGTTCGACGACGAACCGGTTGTCGACACCGAACTCCGCCAGCACTTGCATGATGAACAGGCCGATCGCGCCGGCGCCGATCACCAGAGCCGACGTCACCTCCGGGCCGTGCCCGATCCCGACCGCGTTGAGCGCGAAGGCGACGGGTTCGACCATCGCGGCGGTCGTCAGGGGCATGCCGTCGGGCAGCGGCAGCACTGACCTGGCCGGCGCCCGCACGAACTCCGCGTTGCATCCGGGCAGCGATGCACCGAGAAGCAGTCGCTTGGGGCACAGCTGCGGTCGCCCGGTCTCGCAGTAGCGGCAGGCACCGCACGAGATCAACGGATTGACGGTGACGGCGCATCCGACGTCGAGCCCTTCGACCGCAGAGCCGACGGCCACGACGTGCCCGGAGACCTCGTGACCGAAGACCAGCGGTGGCTGGCGGATGCTGCTCTGCCCGAGGAAGCCGCTCAGCTCCGAACCGCAGATCCCCGCGTAGGCGACCTGAATGAGCACGTCGTGCGGGCCGATCGTTGGGACGTCGAGATCTCGCATCACCATCAGACGCGGAGCCTCGTAGACCAGGGCCTGCATCGTCGTCATCGCCGCCTCCTCATTGCGCCGTGGCAAACCTGAACGCCGCGCGACCAGGCACCCGCACATGCCCGGCGGCCAGCAGGTGCCCGGCCCACGGCTCGGCGGCCCGCTGCTCGTCGGTCATGCCCTCCCAGCTCGTGGCCAGCACCAGCCGGTCGTGACGATCGCCGGAGAAGCCCGCGCAGGTGGGTTGCGACACCGGCACCCGCCATCGCGTGACGACGGCACCGGCCTGGTCGTAGCTGGCCAATTCGCCGCCCTGCCACTGCGGCACCCACACATGACCCAGCGCGTCCACGATCAGGCCGTCGGGCACGCCGGGGCGGTCCGAGAGGTCGACGAGGTCCGGCTGCCGCGGCCCTACCTCACCGGACGCAAGGTCGTAGGAGTAGCACCGGACCGCGGACTCGCTGGAGTCCACGTAGTACATCGTTCCGCCGTCGGTCGACCAGCCCAGTCCGTTGGACTCGGTGACCCCCTCGAGGACCACGCGACAAGCGCCCCCGGGGGCGATGCTCCACAGCAGACCGTCGGGGGTCGGTCCCCCTGTGCCGACGAGGAAGCGGCCCGCAGGGTCGCAGGCGCCGTCGTTGAAACGATGGCCACTCGGCATGTCGACCGCCAGGGAGTCAGCGTCGTCGATCCCGAGTGCATCGAGGAAGCGCACGGACGAGTCGACCGCCGCCACGAGCCCGCCGTCGTCGCGCAGGGCGACGGCTCCGACCACGACTCCGAGCGGAACGACCGTGTCGAGCCACTCCTGGCCGGGCTCCGCTGACGGCACGCTTCGGTGCATGCGGCCGGCCAGGATGTCCGGCCACACCAGCGTGCTGGTCTCCGCGTCCCACACGGGACGCTCGCCGATCTCGGCCGACGACGACACGACCACCCGCCACGACGGCGACGCGGACTCGTTGCTGTAGCTCACTTGCTGATCCCGGCCGTCAGACCCTTCACCAGCTGCTGCTGGAAGATGAGGTAGACGATCACCGCCGGGATGGCGCTGACCAGCGAGCCGGCCATGAGGACGGGGATCTCGGTGACGCGACCGGCCGACAGCGCACCTAGCCCGACGGTGATGGTGCGCTCCGAAGGGTTCTGCAGGAACAGCAGCCCGATGAGCAGGTCACCCCAGATCTGGATGAACTGCAGCACGCCGATCGTCACGATCGCCGGGATCGACAGCGGCAGGGCGATGCGCCGGAAGATTCCCCAGTAGCCGACGCCGTCAATGAGTGCGGCCTCGAGCAGTTCGTCAGGCAGCGACCGGTAGTAGGCCGTCATGAGGAACGTCGCGAAGGGCACGCCGAGTGCTGCGTAGACGATCACCGCGCCGAAGTAGGTGGTGAGCAGGTTCAGCTTCGAGATGTTGACGTAGGCCGGGATGATGATCGACTGCATCGGGATGAGCATTGCCGCGATGATCAGCAGGAACACCAAGGTGGAGCGGCGGTAGCGGAGCTTCGCGAAGGCGAATCCGGCCATCGTGCTGACGACGATGATGATCCCGATGCTCAAGGCGCAGACGATCATCGAGTTCATCGTCTGCTGGCCCACCGGCAGCGTCTCCGCGAGCTTCTGCCAGGACTCCAGGCTGAATCCCTCGCCGGCGATGTACTGCGCCTGCGTCTTGAACGAGGCGCTGATCATGAACACGAACGGGTAGAACATCACGATTGCCACGAGCACCATCAGGATGAACAGGAGGATCCGTCCGATGCGCAGCTGGCGGCGCGGGCGGATCGAGAGCCCCGTGACGGACGCGTGCGCGAAGTCCTCATGCGTGGAGGCGGTCATCGCTCAGTCCTCCGTTCGCAGGAGCTTGAGCTGAGCCAGCCCGATCATGGCCATGATGAAGAACAGGATGATGCCGAGCAGGGCGCCTGTGCCGAAGGCGCCCTTGGCGAAGGCCGTCTGGTAGACGAAGAACTCCAGGGTGGTGGTGCCGTAGCCCGGACCGCCGCCGGTCATCACGAAGATGAGGCTGAACAGGGCGGTGAACGCACTGATGACCGTCATCACGAACGCGAACTGGATGAATCGCTTGAGCTGCGGCAAGGTGATCGACCAGAAGACGCGGAAGTAGCCGGCGCCGTCGACTCGGGCCGCCTCGTGCGTCGACTCATCGAGCGTCGCCATGCCGGTGAGGAAGATGATCGTGTTCGTCCCGATCATGGACCAGACGAAGGTGATGCCGATCGCGAGCAGGGCGAGACGCTCGTTGCTGAGCATGTCGGTCTTGATCCAGCCCAACCCGACGTACGCCATCAACTCGTTGAGCAGGCCCGCCTTGGCGAAGAACCGCGAGGCCACCATGCCGATGACGACCCAGGACACTGCGGTGGGAAGGAAATAGATCGTGCGGAAGAACCGCCACCCGTAGACCCGCTCGTTGAGGATCGCGGCGATGGCCAGCGGGATGAGGATCGCCACCGGGACCGATAGCAGGAGCAGCGCGTTGTTCTCGATCACCCGCCAGAAGGTCGGGCTGGTCAGCTCCTTCCAATAGGCGGACGGGCCGATCCAGGTCGCCGTGATGCCATTCCAGTCCGTCATCGAGTAGTACCCGGCCTGGATGATCGGGATGCCGAGCGCGAAGGCGACGAGCAGGAACGCCGGCAGCGTCATCAGCAGGCCGGCGCGGTTGCGGCTGCGGACCAGAGGGGATCGGTCCCTGGCTGCCAACGTCACTCCTTCACTGATCTCGATGCGGCGGCGGTCCGGGGGACACGCCATCGTGGCGCATCCCCCGGACCATCACTGGTCGTTCCTGCCAACTGCTACTGGTACGACGATCCGCGATTGGCCTCCGGCAGCGCCTGCCATGCGGCAGCCATCTGACTGAGTCCGTCCTGGACCGACGTGCTCCCATCGAGGACCGAGGGCAGCATCTTGTTGCCGACGTCGACGACGTCGCCCTGGACGACGTTGTCGAGCATCGGGTAGCGGGTCATGCCCTCATTGGCGGCGAAGCCCAGCATCTGCTCGTTGACGGGGTTGGTGGTGGTCGTTCCGTCGAGAGCGGGGATGAGGCCGGCCTTGTCGATGATGGCCGCACCCTCCGGGGACGCGAGGAACGTGAGGAAGTCAGCAGCTGCCTGCTGGTTCTTGGAGTACTTGGTGATGGAGAAGCCGTCACCCGGGTACTCGATGACGCCCTTGACCGGGGTGTCGCTGAACGGCGGGACGAAGGCCGCGACGTTGTCCTTCATGACGTCGGTGAACTTCTGGGTGTCCCACGTGCCGTCGATGATCATCGCGGCCTTGCCGCTGGTGAAGTCATCGAGGTTGTTCGTCTTGGTCAGGATGTCGTCGTTCGTGCAGCCCTTCGTCTTGAGGGCCGCCCACTTGTTGAGCTGGTCGACGTTGGCCTGGGAGTCCCACGCGATGGTGCCGTCGTAGAGTCCCTTCCACTTGTCGACCGGGTACAGGCCTGACATGAGGTAGCTCATGTCGTACCACGGGTAGAACGTGGCGCCGAGGCTCTGTCCGCCGTTGCCGTAGACGATTGGCGTGACGCCCTTCGCCTTGAGCTTGTCGCACGCGGAGTAGAGCTCGTCCCACGTGGTCGGCACCGCGGTGACACCGGCATCGGCGAGCAGTTTCTTGTTGTAGAAGCCGATGTAGAACTGTCGCTCCAGCGGCATGACGAGGGGGCCGTTGTCCTTGTTGAAGTCAGGCGACATCCACTCCAGGCCCTGCACCTTCGACAGCGTGTCAGCCGGGACGAGGTCCTTGAGGTTCGTCAGCCAGTCCTTGTACTTCAGGTCGAACAGGCCGGTCCACATGACGGCCAGGTCGGGACCCGTCTGAGAGACCGCCGCCGCCTGCAGCAGGGAGAAGTAGTTGTCTCCGGGCTGGGCGACCAGGTCGAACGTCACGTTCGGGTGCTTCGCCGTGTAGGCGTCCGTGAGCGCCTTGGTAGCGACGGCGTTCTGCTCGGTGCCGTAGTTGTGCCACAGCGTGAGCTTGACCGGCGCGCCGCTGTCACCAGAGGCTGCCGCTCCCCCACTCGCCGCTGCGCTGCCACCGGCGGCGCTGCTGCTGTCGGACGAACTGCTCCCGCTGGAACATGCGGCGAGAAGTGCGGCTGTTGCGATTCCCGCAACGACTAGTGCTGCCCTTCGCATACTTCCTCCTTTGTGCGCCGAGGCGGGTCCGCCGCGGCTCCTTGTAGCCCAGGAACGACCGTCGTGCTCATGACCTCCCGATGACCGGGGGGATCACCCTGCGATGCTCCGGGCTGGGAGCACGCAGGAAATCGAGGTCGCAGCCGAGGTCCGCCTGCAGCACGTGGTGCTGGTAGAAGGCTGGCCAGCCGCGAAGGTGCGGAGTCGTGAAGCGTGGAGCCACAAGCTCACGCTCGGCGAGTTCGTCCTCGTCGACGTGCAGTACGAGTCGTCCGCCAGCCACATCGAGCGTGATCGAGTCGCCGTCGCGAACGAACCTGAGCGACCCGCCGACAGCAGCCTCGGGCGCGACGTGCAGCACGCACGCACCGAACGACGTACCGCTCATCCGGCCGTCCGTGACTCGCACCATGTCGTCGACACCTTGTACGGCGAGCTTCGCCGGGATCGGGATCATGCCCCACTCGGGCATGCCAGGCACCGCCACCGGCCCGGCATGGGTCAGCACGAGGACGGTGTCGGGCGTGACGTCGAGGTCAGGGTCGTCGACGCGCGCGCGCATGTCCTCATAGCTGTGGAAGACGAGGGCAGGACCGGTGTGCTGGAGCAGGCGTGGTGACGCCGCCGAGACCTTGATGACGGCGCCGTCGGGGGCGAGGTTGCCGCGGACGACACGGAAGGAGCCGCCTCGGTGCATCGGCTCGACCGGGTCGACGAGAGCGCCGCCGAACTCGACCTGCTGCGCGGCCTCGTCATGCCACGAGCGACCCGAGCAGGTGACAGCTTCCATCTCCATGACGCGGTCGAGGGCGCGCATCAGCGCCGGCACTCCCCCGGCGCTGGCGAAGTCCTGGATGAGGAGTCGGCCCGACGGCTCCACGTCAGCGATGACGGGAACGTTGCGGCCGAGGGCATCCATGTCGTCGAGCGTGAGGCTCACGCTGCTCCGGCCGGCCATCGCGAGCAGGTGGATGATCGCGTTGGTGGAGCCACCGACGGCGTGCAGCGCGCGCACCGCGTTACGGAAGCCTTCGGCCGTGATCGACTCCATCGGGCGGGAGCCTTCGATGACGAGTTCGACGACCCTTCGGCCGGACGCCCCGGCGATGTCGACGCGCCTCGGATCGTCGGTCGGCACTGCGGCCGAGCCCGGCAGGCTCAGGCCCAGGACCTCGCAGATGACCGCCATGGTGGAGGCGGTGCCCATCGTGTTGCAGGCGCCCAGCCCGCACGCCAGGCACTTCTCGTACTGCTGCCACCGCTCGTCGGACATCTGTCCCGATCGGTGATCCTGCCAGGCGCGCCAGGTGTCGGTGCCCGTGCCGATGGGCTTGCCCTCGAAAGCGGCCACGGGGCGAGCGCCCGCCGTGACGAGGACGAACGGCACATCGGCACTGATCGCCCCCATGACTGCGCCGGGCACGCTCTTGTCGCAGTTCGCCAGCAGCACCAGTCCGTCGATCGGGTAGGTGCGGACGTACTCCTCCACCTCGATGGAGAGCAGGTTGCGATAGAGCATCGCGCTCGGCTTCATGAGGTCCTCGCCGAGCGACATCACCGGCAGTTCCACCGCAATGCCTCCGGCGGCAGTGATCCCGGTGCGGATCGCATCGACGTAGGAGGCAAGCGGCAGGTTGCACGGGTTGAGGTCGCTCGCCGAGTTGAGGATGGCGATGACGGGCTTTCCGTGCTCGGCGTCGATGTCGAAGCCCGCATTGCGCATAGCCACGCGGTGGATCAGGGCGACCTCGTCGTCACCCTCGAACCACGCCGCGCTGCGCAGGGACGTCATCGCTTCGGTATCCCCAGTCCTGCCGCACCCGGCTGCGACTGCACGAACGACGCACCACTTCGGGCCAGCCACTCCATCGAGACCAAGGCACGCCGCACCTTCTCGCGCCCGATCAGCTCGGCGTCGGCCTGCAGGTGCATGCCCGAGGGGTACAGGCCGCGCGAGTTGCGGAGACCGAACTTCACGTAGAGGGGGGACGCCACGGCGATGAGGTCGGCCACCTGCTCTCCGCGGACGATTCCGCCCATGGCATCGGGCGCCTCCACGTAGAGGTCGAGCGGGAGCTTGGTCACCGCGCGCATCTCCGCGAGCTCGTTGAGGGTGAGATCGGTAGGCAGGTTGATGGTGTCGGCGCCGAGCCGCTCCACCACCGCACAGGTCGCCGGATTCGACGGTGCCGCCATGACGGACAGCTTCCAGACCACGTCAGCGGGGATCTCACCTCGTTGCTGAGCATCGTCGAGCACCTTCAGCAGGCCGATGTCCGCCACCAGGAACCCGCGGATGCCGCTCTCGACGGCGCGGAGCACATCCTCCACCGCGTACCGCAGCTGCCGCAGCCCGCGGATGTTGCCGTGCAGTGCACCGCCGTCCGCTGCTCGCGACATGGCCGAGATGCCCCACTCCTCGCGCGGACCGACGAAGAGCGAGATCTCCAGGCCCGCGTCCGCGCCGATCGCGGCCATCTCCCGCAGTTCGGCGACCGAGTGCAGCATGGCCCCGCTGCCCTGTGAGACGCGATTGACGATGACCGCGCGCCGGGCGGCCTCGTCGAGCACGGCCGCGAGCACGCCGGGGCCTTCGACCGACGGGATCTCGATGCGAAAGTGCGCACCGTCGGGGAAGGTTGCCGCGCTGGCGGCCGGCACGGCCTCCTGCGGCTGGCCTGACGTCGCGAGGATGGAGTCGGCGAGCATGGGGCCCTCTCAGTTCTCGATGTCGAGCACGGCGGGTCGGGGGAAGCCTGTGTGGCTGGTCGTGGGCCAGGACTCCGTGCGCGTGATCCACCGAGGGCCGTCGTCGGTCATCAGGAAGGTGTCCTCGTCCTTCGCGCCGCCCGCGACGCTCGGATTGAACGCCACGGCGCATCCGACGGGCAAGGTGACGTCCCACCAGGCGCTACTGGTTTGCACGGGTGCGATCTCGAACTCACGCTGCGCGTAGCCGATCGGCCCGCCCTGGTAGTGCTCGCGCCAGGCACCGCCACGGCCGTGCCGGTCGTAGGAGTCGGCAAGGGTCGTCATCACCGCGCCAACCGTCGAGCCGGGCGTGCACGCCGTCACGACGTCGGCCTGGATATCCTGCGTCACCCGTAGGCGGTCTGCGAGGTTGATGTCGACGCGGCCCACGGACGCGAACCGCGTGAGGGCCACGTGCTGGCCACCCCGCGAGGCGACGAGCACGGCCATCACCAGTCGGTTCACCGGGGCGCCGACGGCAACCGGATGCCGAAAGCGCAGGACGCGATCATCGCCGCCGACCAGGAGGACAGGGCCCTGGCCACCGAAGCGTTCGACGCCCTCCGCAATTCGGGCCGCAATGGCGTGATCGGTTTCGCCCGGACGCCAGGAGCGCAATGCCGACTCCACGACATGGGCGGACTCGCATGCGAGGTCGTCCATGCACTGCTGCTGCCGACTCGTCAGCGCGAGCCGGTCGATCGTCAGCGAGACGGTTGCATCGTGGCCGAAGCCCGGATGCCCGTCGGATCCGATGCGCACCGGGTCGGCGCCGATGGCCGTCGCCGCGGCGCGCACCATGGCGTCGCCGTCCCACCATGGCGCGTCCATCAGGGCGCACTCCTGGTCGAAGGCGAGGTCAACGGCCAGGCGAGGCTGTTCGACGTTGGTGGTGATGAGGGCCGTCGAGGCCGGGCCGATGGCGACCCAGATGGTGTCGGTGCCGGCGGAGCGGTCGATCGGGGTGTTGATGCCGGCCGTCGCCCAAGCGACGGCACCGGGAGTGGTGAGGACCATTCCGGCCAGGCCGTCACGGTCGATCAGGGCGCGCACGCGGGCGATCGCCTCGGGATCGATCGGGCGAACGGGCACATCCACCAGTCTTCTGTTCGGTAATACCGAACGCTGATCGAGTTTGTGCTGCGCAGCAAATCAGCGGCGCACTAGGGTGTCAAGGTGTCTACTGCCTTCGTTACCTGATCGTTCGACGGGAGTTGTTCGGTGCTGACAACGGGATCGATCTAGTGTTCGGCTATGACGAACACTGAGCCGACCGCGCCCAGCGGTCGGTACACGGTCGGCAGCCTGCACAAGGCGCTGCGGCTTGTCGACATCGTGGCCAGCGGCCCCGCCGCGGGCCTGACGGTCAGCGAGCTGGCGCGGCAGCTCGGCGCCTCCAAGAGCTCGACGTTCGCACTGGCGCGCACCCTGCTGGACTTCAACTACCTGCGCGTGATCGAGCCCGGCACCCGCTACCAGCTCGGCCTGGCCCTGGTCCGGCTCGGTGACATCTCGGCCAGCGGACTGCCGCTCGCGGCTATCTGCCAGCCGGTGCTGCACGACCTGAACGCCAAGACCGGCCTGACCATCCGGGCCGCCGTCAACGAGGGCGGGCGGCCGCTGTTCATCGAGCGTGTCGACGCCCCCGGCGCGATCCGCTTCCACGCACCGCTCGGGGTGCCCGAGCTCCCGCACGTGTCGTCCGCAGGCAAGGCGATCCTCGCCACGATGACCGACCGCGAGGTCGCGTCCGTCATCGCCGAGTCCGGCATGCCGCGACGCACACCGAACACCATCACGACCCTGCAGGGACTCTTCGACGATCTCGCGATCGTTCGCCAGCGTGGCTTCGCCATCGACGACGAGGAGGACTTCGAGGGCGTCTTCTGCATCGGGGCGGCGTTCCTCGACCACTCGGGAGCCTGCGTCGGCAGCATCAGCGCCACGGGCATCAAGCGTGACCTGCCCGAGCAGGCGGTGCTCGACCTCGGGGCCCAGGTTCGCGACTCCGCCGAAGCCATCACTCGCATGCTCGGCGGGACTCCCGCCAGCCTGACCACCGCAGGAGCCACCTCGTGAAGGCACTCGTCGTCTCGGGTCCTGGCGACATCGCTCTGCTGTCCGTGCCGGACCCAGTCGCCGGTGATGGCGAGGTCCTTGTCCGCCCGCGCCGGGTCGGAATGTGCGGGACGGACCTCGAGATCATCGACGGCTCCATCGACCAGGCGTACGTGACCATGCCACTGATCCTGGGTCACGAGTGGTCGGGCGTCGTCGTGGAGTCCGCCACCGGAATGCCGGCAGTAGGCGCGCGCGTCGTCGTTGAAGGCATCATCCCGTGCGGAGTGTGCGATGAGTGCCGGACGGGCAACACGAATCGCTGTCGTATCTATGACGAACTGGGGTTCACCCGTGCCGGTGCAGCCGCCGACCTCATCGCCGTGCCCGCGTCTCTCGTCCACGTCCTCGACGACACCGTGTCCTTCGAGTCCGGCGTACTCGTCGAACCCGCAGCAGTCGTCTACCGCGCAATCGATCGGGCGAATCCCCAGGCGGGGGCTCGGATCCTCGTCGTGGGCGACGGCACCGTCGGCCTGCTGGCCGCCAGCATTGCGCGACTGTGGTCACCGGCAACGGTCGACGTGCTCGGAGCACGAACTGCGCAGGAAACCCTTGCGCTGGCCGCCGGTGCGGATGCGTTCCTCAGCGACCCGTTGCTGCTGTCCACCACCTACGACGTCGTGATCGAGGCTGCCGGCACCGCAGCAGCGGCCGACACCGCACTTCGTTCAGTCAGCCGTGGGGGCACGGTGGTGCTCCTCGGACTGGCTGGCACGGGAGCGATGGCAAGCCTGCCCATCGACGACATCGTCAATGGCGACGTCACGGTCGTCGGCAGCTTCAGCTACACCCGAACTGCGTGGTCTGCCGTCGTCGAGATGCTCAACTCGGATCGCCTGTCACTGGACTTCCTCGTCACGCACCGCTTCACCCTCGCCGAATGGGAGTCCGCCGTCGCCACACTCCGGCACTCCGACGGCGTGCGCGGCAAGGTCCTGCTCGAGATCGGATGATCGGCCCGCGATGACTCCCCGCTCCCCCGCCGGCGTCCTGCCGGTCTTCCAGACGCCGTTTCACATTGACGGCACGGTGGACTTCACCACCCTTGAGTCCGAGCTCCACTGGGTACTCGACCAGGGGTGCGACGGTGTTGTCATGGGCATGGTGTCGGAGGTCCTGCGGCTCAGCGATGCCGAGGTCGCCGCTGTCGCGGAGTGCGCCTGCGCCCTGGCGGCCCAACGATCAGCGCAGTGCATCATCAGCGTCGGCGCGGAGAGCACGCATGTGGCGATCGGGCGCGCCCGACTTGCCGAGACACTGGGGGCGACCGCGGTCATGGCCATCCCGCCCATGTCCACGGCACTCGACGACGACGAGTTGCTCACCTACTACTCGGGGGTGCTTGACGCCATCGACCTGCCGGTCGTGATCCAGGATGCCAGCGGCTACGTCGGGCAACCACTGTCGATCGACGTCCAGGCGCGACTCGCACGCGCCTTCCCTGCGAAGGCAGTGTTCAAGCCTGAGGCACCGCCCATCGGCCCTCGCGTCACGGCGCTGCTGGAGTCCACCGACGGCGAGGCACGCATCCTCGAGGGCACGGGCGGCCTCGTACTCGTCGACAGCTACCGACGAGGTGTCGTGGGCACGATGCCCGGTGCCGACGTCTGCTGGTCGATCGTGGCGCTGTGGAACGCCCTGCAGCACGGCGATGAGGCGACAGTGCAGGCCATCAACGAACCGCTTACGCAGTTGATCTCGCTGCAGGGCGAACTCGACAGCTTCCTCGCCGTCGAGAAGCACCTGCTCGTGAAGCAGGGCATCTTCCCCAACGCGTTGGTGCGCGGCCCGGTGTCGTACCGGCTCGAGGACCGCACCCGCGTCCATGTCGACAACCTCTTCGCCGCCCTGAGGCAAGCCGCGCTGCACGACTAGGCAGCTACTTGCCCGTTCGGCCTGAGACGATGGACACCAGTTCGGCGAGCGCGTCCTCGATGCCCTCGCAGAGCAGGTCCAGATCGCTCACCGCGTCGTAGTCGCCGGTCGCTGCGATCGCAATGTGACCGTCGTACGACACGATGCCGATGCTGATCCTGATGTCCTGCCCGATCGGGATGTAGGGGAACATCTCGAGCAGCCGACGACCGAGCAGGTAAAGCGGATACTGCGGCCCGGGGATGTTCGTCGTCACGGTGTTCACCACGCGCTGTCCGACAGTGACGGCGACCCGCGCACCCAACGTCATCAGGGTCGGCGGGACGAAGTCTGCAGCCGACAGCATCGACTGCACCCCGACCGCCATGCCGCTGCTCTTGAGGTGGGCCATCTGATCGGCCACAGCGCTGAGCCGCTCCATCGGGTCGGCGACACCGACGGGTAGGTCGGCGAACATCGCCGTGACCTGGTTGCCGAGACGACCGCGCTGGTCCGCCTGTCGTACCGACACGGGCACGAGCGAACGCACCAGGTCGTCATCCACGGACTCGCCCCGCGCAAGGAGGTAGGTGCGGAAGCCGCCCGCAACGCCGGCCAACACGACGTCGTTGACGGTGCAGCCGGTCGCGTCCTTCACGGCCTTGATGTCACCGAGGTCCGCACGCGCCCACGCCCATCGCCGGTGCGGCCCCAGCGGCCCGTTGAGCACAGTGGTCGGGCTCGCGGCCTGTCGGCCCACGTGCGCGAGGCCCACGGCTCGGGTTCGTGCGCCACGAAGGACGCTCGACGGCGACTCGGAGGCTGTCGCGGCAGCGCGAAGTGCCTCACCGGGCAATCGGGCCGCCCATGAGGCACCTGACGACAGCAGCTCCACGGTGGACGGCCCGGCTTCCGGTCGCCAGGGTCCGGCAGACGCAGGAGGCACATCCGGATCCCGGTCAAGGAGCCTTTCAACGACGTCATGGCCCGAGACCCCGTCGATCATCGCGTGGTGCACCTTGTTGATGACCGCCCAGCGATCCTCAGGGAGGCCCTCCACGAGCCAGATCTCCCACAGCGGTCGGTCGAGGTCCAGCCGCTGCGACATGATCCGTCCAGCGAGCGTGCGCAGTTCGACCTCGCCGCCCGGACTCGGGATCGCCGTGTGCCGAAGGTGATAGGCGATCGAGAAGTGCGGGTCGTCGACCCAGTACGGACGAGCGATGTCGAACGGCATCCGCTTGACCCGCTGGCGATAGCGGGGCACCGCATCGAGGCGGGAGGCGATGTGGTCGCAGAAGTCCTGGTAGTCGGGCCTCGGGCCATCGAGGATGAACATGGAACCGACATGCATCTGCTGCGTGTCGTTCTCCAACTGCAGGAAGCTGGCGTCGAGCGAGCTGAGGTACTCCACGCGGGTCATTGCCGTGCACCATCGACGGGGCGCGCCTGCGCTGCCCGAGCAGCGGCGTCGGCTTCGTCGTCGAGCCATGCGAGGACCTGAGCCGCTGTCCAGTCGGGGACCTCGAGTTGCGGCACGTGTCCAACCCCCTCGGCCACCGAGAAGCGCCACGACGGATTGGTCTTCGCCGCAGCGCGTGCGGCTGCAACGGGAACCAGCCGGTCGCGATCGCCGTGCAGCAGCAGGACCGGAGCATCGATCGAACTCTGCATGTCGGCGTAGCCGCCACGATCGGCCAGCACCCACATCAGCGACTGCGCGGCCGACAGCAGTTCCGCATCGACGTCCTCGTACTGACGGCGCTGCTCGGCGACCTCGACATGCTGCGCGACGACGTCCTGCGGCACGCGTGACAGGTCGGCGCAGCACAGGCGCAGCAGGTCGTTCACGGCGGCCTCCGCCGACGACCTGCTGCGTCGGATCGACAGCAGACGGCGACCGATCGCCGGTACCGCGAACATCGCGAACGTCGCCAGCACGAGCGGATCCGGACGAGCGGACAGGCCGACCGACAGGGCCGGGTCGATCAGCACCAGGCCGGCAACGCTGGCGGGCTGGACGCTCGCCTGCATGACGGAGATCAGCCCGCCCATCGAATTGCCGACGAGGATCACCGGCGTGCCGCTCACCTCCCGCAGGAACCGGTCGAGCAGTCGTCGATTGGCCTGCACCGACGTGGACCGCGAGCCGCCATGGGTGTGTCCGAAGCCGGCGAGGTCTAGTGCCAGTACCCGGCAGCGATCGGTGAGCAAAGGCGCAAGAGCCGCCCAGTTCACCAGCGAGCCACCCAGTCCGTGCACGCACACGAGGAGTGGGCCGTCGCTCGGGCCGCCGTGGTCGACGTAGTGCACGGGGCCATCAAGGTCGACCCATCGGGAGATGGGCTGCTCGCCTTTTCCCCGGTCGCTGACCGCCATACCTCCGACCGTACCGCCGCGATCAGGGGCGATGCGATGGCCGACGAACAACGCCTGAGCCGCAGAGTGCGCGATAAGTCAGTAAAGACTGGGTAAGACCTTGGGCTCGACGATCGTCGAGACCGCGGAACGGCGTGCGCGCCGCGCGTGCAGTGGTTCGGCGCATGCCGGATCCTCCGTTAGCATCACCGAATGCCCATTTCGACCAAACTCCCCGCAATGGGCAGGAACGCAGGACGACTCGCGTTCGCGTCGGGCCTCGCCATCGTGGCTCTCGCCACGCCGGCCTTCACGCCAACCGCATCCGCGGCGACGCCAGCACAGTTGACGTTCGCGACGTACAACGTGTGCAACATCGAGTGCGACGCACCCGCGCCACCGTGGTCCGTGCGCCGCGATCGCGTCATGCGGACCATCGCCGGATCCGGAGCCGACGTCCTCTCACTGAACGAGGCGTCCGACCTGCCGTACGGCTCGATCAACCAGTGGCAGGACATCCAGAACCTCACCGGGCCACTGGGCTACGCCGCGCCGACGATTCAGGATGACCGGTGCCAGTCGCTCGGCTGCACGCACACCGCACGTCTGATGTTCAAGCCCGCGTCGGTGCAGCAGGTCCGCTTGGACAGCACCACCAGCGCCGGCTTCTGGCGCGTTCAGGACATCGCACCGAACGCCCCCGTCGATCGCGACCGGCAGGTCGCATGGGTTTACCTGCAGGGGCTCAATGGCACCGGTCCGTTCCTCGCGATCAGCGTGCACCTGTCGACGCAGAAGACCTCGGCCGCCGAGCAGCACCGGCTCGCCTTCGGCCGTGCAGCCACCGCGTGGGCGGAGGGCATGAACGCCGCCCGCGGCCTGACGGGTGCGCCGGTCGTCCTCATGGGTGATTTCAACTCCTACGACTTCCGGCAGCCGCACGGGGTGCAGCGCGTGCTCCGTGACGCGGGGTGGACCGACGCGATCAGCGCGCCGAAGCGCCACCACATCCGCATCAACTCGATCAACTACACGACGACGCAACGCACGGGCTGGCCCAGTCGTCCCATCTACAACAAGTGGCGACTTGCAGCCCGCATCGACTACATCATGATGCGCGGGCCGGTGAAGCCGCTTTCGTACTCGGTCGTCGTGCACGTGAACAAGAACGGCTCCTTCGACACGGCGTACCAGGGCAGCGACCACCTGATGGTGCGGTCGCGACTTCAGTTCGGCTGACCACGGCATAGTTGTCGCCATGGATGAGCTCGTCAGCCTGTCGGCACCTGTGGTGTTCTTCACCGGCGCGGGCATCTCGGTGGGCGCGGGGCTTCCCACGTACCGGGGCACGGGCGGACTGTACGAGTCGAGCTCCCTGCAGCCGCCCAACGCCGACGACGTCACGCCGGAGCGACTGCCGGAACTGTGGGAGAGGTTCCGTCCGCGTCTGCAGGCCTACGACGAGTTGCGACCGGCGAAGGCACACATGGAAATCGCCGCCCTCGAGGTCTCGATGCCCGAAGCCATCACCGTCGTCACTCAGAACGTCGACGGGCTCCACACCGTCGCCGGCAGCACCCGCGTGATCGAGTTGCACGGGAGCCTGCGGAGGGTGCGCTGCCTCGGCCAGAACCACCTCTCCGACATCCGCGATGCGCCCTGGGACGACGACGACACCCCGCGCTGCCCGACCTGCGGTGCCATGTGCCGCCCCGACATCGTCCTGTTCGGGGAGTCGCTTCCCGTCGGGGCATTCAACGACGCGGGCACCGTCATGCGGGCCGCGAACACGGTCGTCGCGGTCGGCACGTCGGCCGTGGTGTATCCAGCTGCCCACCTCATCAGCGAGCAGTACACAGCAGGCAGGCGCTGCGTCTGGGTCAATCCGGAGTCACCGCCTCCGACGACGTCGTGGACATGGCTGCAGAGCCCCGCCGACGAGGGGGTCAGTCGCCTTGTCCCCTCCTAGTGCACCTTTGTGCTGCCCGGGTCGGGACCATGGTCCTGCCGGCGACCGGCATAGGTCGTACCGGCACGAACAGTGACCGGCCATTGCCGATCTGGCCCGGCAAGGTGAGACATCCGAGCGATAACTTCCGATCGTGCCGGGTTTCGTTGACGGCCATGCGACTCGTCGCATAGTCGTCGCATCAATGGCCTTGGGTCTGCTGACCGCCACCCAGGCCGCCGCAGCCACGCTCGGCCCCGGAACCGTCCTCCTCACCCAGTCGCCCCGGCGAGCCCACTCCGGCGCCTACTCCGTCCTCGGCCAGCCCATCTCGTTCGTCACGGTCAACGGGGCCACGCTCGGCTACCGCACCTTCGGGACGGGACTGCCGCTCGTGCTCATCGCAGGGTCCTCGCTGACGATGTCCGAGTGGGACCCTGTCCTGCTCGACGCCCTGGCAGCGCGACGTCGGGTCATCATCTTCGACAACCGGGGCGCCGGCACATCAACAGGTACGGTCCACTCGTTGACGATCGCGCAGATGGCCGATGACACCGCGCAGTTCATCCAGCAGGTCGTGGGTGGCAGGGCGGATGTCCTCGGGTGGTCGATGGGCGGGTACATCGCGCAGGAACTCGCCATTCGCCACGGCGCGCTGGTGCGTCGCATCGTGCTCGCGAGCACCGACTGCGGCGGCCCCGGAACGAAGGGACCGACCAAGCGGGCCCTCGCCATCCTCACCGATCCGGCTGCCACCCAGGCGCAGCGCCTGAGCATCCTGTTCCCGCGCAATCGGATCGGCGCAGGGATGCTGTGGTCCGCTTCTATCGGCGAGGCGTACGCGGCCGCTGGCTACCAGCCGCAGAACGCCTTCACCGTGAGCGCCGCGACGGCCGAAGCACAGGACAAGGCCGCCGGACCCCTGTGGCTTGGCTCGGGCATGGGCACATGCGACCGACTCGAGGCGATCAACCATCGCGTACTCATCGCGGGAGGTCGCGAGGACGTGGTGGTCCCGATCTCCAACGCGAAGGCGCTCGCCGACGGCATCGCCCGCTCCACGACCCGGACGTATCACGACGCCGGCCACGCGTTCCTCTTCCAGCCGGGCCTCGCGTTCGCCTCGACCGTCAACGACTTCCTCGCCGCATAGCAGGGAGTCAGGGCTGCTGCGCTTGGGCGGTCGCCTTCTTCGCGGCCCCATGGGCGGCCGTGGCCGCGCCCGCAATGATCACGACCATGAAGAACGCCAGCACGATCGAGATGGCGGCCACGGTGGCGTCGTCGGGCTTGAACAGCAGCATCAGCACGCCGATCGTGGCGACAAGGCCGCCGCCGCCCGCCAGCCAGCGACTGCCATCCGCGTGGCCGGCGGCCCAGGCGTCGTCCGACGCCATCGTCGACGGAAGTCGGATGCCGGCCCAGTGATTGCGCCTGAGCTTGCCGTTGGCGCCCAACCAGCCGACCGCGGCCATCACGGCACCGGCCACCAGCCACAGCACACCAAGCCACACCGCCATCGACGTCCTTCCGTCCAGTCACCCACGCGCGCCACCCGTTGGCCAACCCTCCCACCCGCATTCGCCGAGTCCGACCGCCCCCGTCACTCCCGGGGGTCCGGTGCGACGGTGGCGGTCGGACTCGGCGTGGCGGGGGGGGGTGGCTCAGCCGACGTCGAGGTGCAGTTCGTCGCCAACGGCGATCCGCCCGGGCACCACAGTGCGGGCGTACACGCCGAAGTTGAAGCCCATCCCGAAGGTGGAGTCCTGACGGCCGCGGTAGGCACCGATCAACGAGAGCGTCTTGAAGTCGATCTCGCCGCTGACGGGGTGCCGCGTCGTACCCGCGCAGCGCTGCACCGGCCCGCCAACCTCGATGACCGTCTCGCCGATCCGCAGCCACCGCCCCAGCCACGTGTCCTCCTGGTGCGGCTTGGCACCGTCGAAGTCGATGGTCATGCGGAATCGACGGGCATCGACCGCCGCTACCCCTGCGGTACGCGCGAGCTCCGCTGTGGACGCATCGCCAAGGAGCGTCAACGGCTCCACGTCGACGCCGCCGTTGCGCCGGTCGGCCCGGACCAGGCGTAGTCGGCGTCCCGCCCGATCGGAGAACAGTTCGTTCCACGGGCCATCGGCCAGATGGCCGGCCACGTCGCGGAAGGCGAAGAAGTCAGCCGTGTGAGCGGCGCCCTGCTCGACCGCGGCCTCGGCAAGCACGACGCCCGCCTCGCTGATCGCCAGCACCTGAGTGTCCTCGTCGAAGTCGGCGCGCAGCGTGAGCAGCGAACCGGTCTTGGCGACCGAGAAGAGCGCGTCGGAATCGTCGACGAGGTAGAAGATCCGGTCGCCTACCGCGCCCGTGCCGGTTATCTCGATGGACTCGGGGTGGTGAAGCTCAAGCCCCTTGACGGGGGTGGTCGACACACGGGTGACCTTCATGCTCACCTCCACATCGGTGTCACGGGCTCGGCCGGTGCATCGGGCGTGCTCCACAACGTCGCCGCAGCCAGTTCCGCGACGAGGACCTCGGTCAGCAGGCGCACATCGTCATCGTCGTCATGCCGGTAGCGCACCGTCTGGTTGGCGCCGCCCACATCGCCTCCGACGCTGACGAGCGTCGAGCCGCGCTTCTCCAACCACGACAGTAGTTCCGGCTCCCACCGGCTGCCCTCGAAGAGCACGAGCCGGTAGTCAGTGGTCTTGGTGAGGTACACGTCGACGTGGCTCCAATCGCCCGTCTCGCAGCCGACCGCTGGGCGGCGCGGTCCCTCGCGCAGCATAAGAGCGCCTTGCATCGCGGAGCTCAACCGGCGGTTGGGCGCCACGAAGGCCGTTCCATGCGGCCCGATCGCGATGTCGATGAACGCCTCAAGCCACTCCCCGCGCCGGTCAAGCAGGTCGGCGGATGCCTCGGCCGAGCGCATCGCCGTCTCGCACGGCTTGCAGCCGTTGACGGTGTTGCCCACAAGGCTCTCCTCGAGCGCCAGGTGAAGCGCCAGCGTGTGCTGGAACGTCCGGCACGCAACCCCACCTGATTCGATGCCCGCCAGCATCGGCACCACGTGGCGCGACAACGCCTCGATTGCCGAGCCGGGGGTGTTGGTCACGGCGACGATCGGTGCCTTGCCCTGGTAGCGCTCCACGGCGGCAAGTGTCTCCTTGGAGCCACCGCTGGCGGACACGGCGACCACCACGGTGGTGGGTCGCGGACGCGGCAACAGGTCGCTGCTCGCCAGCTCCGCCACGGCGTCGATCCCGGCCTCGCGCAGGCGTGCCGCAGCGACGGCGTTCGCATAGTGCGACGAGCCCATGCCGAGGAACACCACGTGGCTGCTCCCGCTCATCCCCGCCTCGCGCCACGGATCGGCCGCCCGCAGGCTCAGGGCAAGCTCGCCGAGGACCTCCGGCTTGCGCTCGAGGTCGGCGAGGAACAGCTCGGGGTCCATGTCGCTCCCAGAATCGATGGCTTGGCTAGATGTGGTCGGGGTACCGTGCCAGTTCCCATTCAGTGACGGTGCCACGCCACCAATGGTCGAACGCGGCCTGCTCGGCGCGACGCGTTGCCAGGAAGCACGCGACGAACGCCTCACCGAGCAGCTCGCGCGCACGGGTCGATCCGTCGAGCATGGCGATTGCCGCCGCAAGATCCTGCGGGAGGTCGCCTCCGACCGAAGCGAGATCATCTCCCGGCGCAATGGGCGGGCCGGGGTCGACATGGTTGCGCAGTCCGTGGATGCCACCAGCGAGCAGTGCCGCCGCGACGACGTACGGGCTCGCGTCCGCGCCGGGGCGCCGGCACTCGATGCGAGCAGCCTCCGTCGGCACGTTGAGGATCGTCCGGCACGCGGCATTGCGGTTGTCGCCTCCCCATGTCGCGCGCGTCGCCACGAACAGGTTCGGGTCGAGTCGCTTGTACGAGTTCACCAGGGGGTTGTAGAGGGCGCCGAAGTCGCCCATCGTCGCGAGGATTCCGCCGAGATAGTTCGCGCCCTCAGCAGACAGTTGCTGGTTCTGGTCCGACATGACGTTGCGCCAGTCACGGCGAAGACTCTGGTGGACATGCCCGCCGGAGCCGGACTCCGTGCTGTAGAGCTTCGCCATGAACGTCGCACGGAGTCCCTGCTCCGCAGCAATCTCGCGGAAGGCCTGACGGGCCCGCGCGGCCCAGTCGGCGGCGGTCAACGCGGGTGCCGGGGCGAGCGCGAACTCGAAGAAGCCCGGCCCGATCTCGCTGTGGAACATCTCGACAGGGATGCCGACGCTCTCCATGCGCTCGCAGAACGTGTCTGCGAGCGCCTCGGACTCCCCGAGGCGCGACAGGCTGTAGCCGTTGATGGTGCGCCCCAGCGGACGAGAGCCCAGCGGGCTGTCCGCATCGTGCGTGACGTACACCTCGTACTCGTACCCGAACACGGGCTCGAGTCCGAATTCGTCGTACTGAGCAGACAGTCGACGCACCTGGTATCGAGGGCACTCCTCTACCGGGCTGCCGTCGGCATGGACCATGTCGGCGATCACCGCCTCCTGCGCCGCGCGCCAGGGCAAGGTCACCCGGGTGTCCTCGTCAGGCACCGCGAACGCGTCCGGGTAGCCGTTCGCCGCCGATCCGAGCGGGGTGTCCGTGACCTCGTCCTTCAGCGACAGGCCGTAGACGATCGTGCAGAACGAGATGCGCTTGCCCGGGGCCGCCTTGTCGGCTCGCTCGAGCTTCCCGCGCAGGCCAAGGTCGTAGTCGGCGATCTCCAGCCGAACAGTCGGGTTCATGCGTGGCCTCGACTCAGCAGGGCGGGCAGTGCGGCATCTGGAACGTACCGCCAGTGCGGCAGGTAACGCTCGGCGTAGGCAAACTCACGAAACTCCTGCTGAATCTGGAAGGGCAGGACCAGGCGGTCATCGAGCAGATCAGCATGGCCCGCCTCCGCGAGGGCCAGGTGGTACGCGTCGAGGAAGGTCACCTGCGCGTCCTCGATCCAGGACAGCACCCGATGCCGCTGCAGTTCGTCGAGGTCCTCGGTGCGATGCAGGACGACGCGGCCGACGTGATCGAGTGATGCCAGCATGCCCGCGACGTCGCGGGCCGCCGGTTGGCGCGCCAACCGCTGCTCGGGCTCAAGCGTGGGATTGCCATCGAAGTCGATGACGAAGTAGCGGCCGGACGCGCGCAGGATCTGCCCGATGTGGAGATCGCCGTGGACGTCGATCAACGGTGTTTCGGCGCACTCGGCCACAACCGCCATGCGCTCGAGCGCAAGTCCGTACGTCTCCGGCGACACCGCATCCTCGTAGTGCGCCAACTCGACAACGGCCGTTGCGAGCCAGCCCTCGACCTGCGCTGAAGACGCCTCATCGGTACCCGCGCCGGCAAGGGCCACGTGCATTCGAGCGACCAGTTCGGCGAGGTCGTGCACCCACGCACGTCCATCGCCGATCTCCCCCCGGACAAGGTGACGCACGTTGTCGACCGCCCACTCCCAGCCGTCCTGGGAGTCGGGCACGTAGTCGACGACCGTCGCCACGAGCGCCGTCGAGCCCGGCACTGCCAGCCGCGCGATGGCCCACGTCCGTGGCGTTCCGCCGAATCCGGCCCGGGCGAGTGTCGCCATCCGGTCCGGTGCGGGCTGCGCGGCCTCGGTGGGGTGCAGGTACCACTTCACGACGGCACGGTCGCCCACGACAAGCAACTCGTTCGTCTGATCGACGTCGAAGGCCTCCTCACCGGTCAGCTCGTCCACCGTGCCGAACACCTCGAAGGACAGTCCGGGTACGTCGGATCCCTGCGCGAGCGTGGCGATCAGTGCCTCTGCGACCCCGTCGCCGGCCCGGGCACGACGCAAACGGCCTTGGCGGACAACGGCCGGGACTCCAAAGCGCTCACCCCGCGCATCCTCGAGCACCAGGAGCCACGCCTCGCCACCATGATCCCGTGTCGAGCCGAGGCCGAGCGATGCCACGATCGTCCAGGGCAACTCCACCCGGTCCGCCTCGCTGGCTCGCCGCGCGGGCAGCAGTTCCGCCGGCGAAGCGTCGGCGACCAGCTGCGGGAGTTCGATCACGTGCGCTCGGCGTGGGCCCGCCCAACGCTCTCGATGACGTCAGCACCGCGACGCATGCCGTTGCGCGCCCTGATCGCCTCTCCCTGCTTGGCGAGCCGATCCCTGAGGTCGGCATCGTTGAGGAGGGTCTCGAGCGCGCCGTGCATCTCGGCGTCGGTGAACGTGTAGGTCGAGAGGCGAACCCCGAAGCCGAGTTCGTCCATGCGCTGCGCATTGTCGTGCTGGTCCCAGAACAACGGCAGGAGGATCATCGGCTTGCCGAAGTGCAGCGACTCGGTGGTGGTGTTGTTGCCGCCGTGCGTGATCACGAGGTCAACCTTGGGGATGATCGTCGTCTGCGGCAGGAACTCGGCGCCGACCATGTTGGCCGGGAGTTCGATCTCGCCGGCCTGCGGTCCCTTGCTGACGATGTAGCGGTGCGGTGTGTCGGCCAGAACGCTGATGACCCGACGCATCAGGTCGACGTCGGCCCCGCCGAGCGAGCCGAGCGAGAAGTAGATGAGCGCGCTGCCATCAGGCCGGTCGCGCAGAAGTTCGGGCAGTTCGTACTCGTCGTCGGTCTCGCGGACGCTGGAGTCCATGCGGTGCCAGGTGGCGTCAAGGGGCCGTCGGTCGACGTAGTCGGCGTCCTCCGGGAACACGTAGAGGTTCGCGACCTCGCTGGTGTGGACGAACTCGAGGTCGTCGAGCGGCGGAGCACCCTTCTCCACGACCCACGCGTTGAACATCTCCCACATGGCGCGGTGCGAGCGGTCGTATTCGGCCCGGAAGTCGTCCCACTGCGAGCGATCGTCGGCCGGCAGGCCCGAGTAGGTGGGTGCGACGTCCGGACCCTTCACCTCGAGCGGATTGCAGGAGACGATCCGCACGTAGGGCGCGTCCGCGGTGAGCAACGCAGGGAACGCCACGACGTTGTCCTCGACGATGACGTCGGGCTGAACCCGCGCGATGATCTCCTTAAGGTGCGGCTCGCAGTACATCGACCCGTCGATGAGGGCCTGCCACGTGGGCTGCATGAATCCTTCGAGCTGGTCGATCGTCGGCTTCTGGAGAACCGGTGCGATCTCCCGGATGTAGTCCTTCCAGAAGGCGCCGGCATCGGCCTCCTGGCCCTCGACCGGCTCCTCCGGTGGCGCGAGGTCGACGAGGTCCTCCTCGAAGCCGAGCGGTGACAACCTGCCCTTCCACGACGCCTCTGCGGCGAAGACGACGCGGTGGCCCCGCTCCAGCAGCACCTTGCCGATGCCCACGCACTGGTTGGTCGGCCCGTACGCCGATTCAGGCATGAACAAGATGGTCAACGGGCGATCGGTCATCGGGTCTCCTGGTCGAGCGGGTGGTTGGTGGCAAGTCTGGCGTAGCCGAGGATCAACCCAGCAGTCGCCGCGTGATCGAGGGTCGGGTGACCGGCCATGATCCGGTAGCCGTACGCATCCTCGAGCGCGACGAGGTTCCGCGAGATCGCGAGCGCATCCGCAGCCAGGGTGAAGACGCCCTGCGCCGCGCCAAGTTCGAGGATCGTCTGGTACATCGCGACCTGCCGGTCATACAGCGAGGTGAGCAGGACCGCGTACAGCGTGTTGCGTGCGGCCTCCCCGCCCAGCGCGCACAGGAGCTTGACCTCCTCGTCGTCCTCGTCGACGGGCAGGCCGTTCTTGATGGTGATGATCAACCGCTCTGCCGGATCGGTCACGCCCTGGATCGCCTTGAGGCGGTCCTCGTAGAAGCGCTCCATGCCGGCGCGGTTGGCATCGACGAGTAGGTCCTGCAGGTCCGGGTAGTGGTACAGGATCGCGCCGGACGTCAGGCCTGCCTCCTCGGCCACCTGGTTCAGGCGCACGTTGGCGCCGTGCTCGGCCATCGCCCGCTGTGCGGCCTCGAGCAGGTCGGTGCGCTTTCCGCCCTTCGCCTTGGCCATCGCTCCCCCTTCGACCGCGGGCGGTTCCCACAGTCGTCGTGGCACCCTACCCAGCCCGTCGACCATTTGAATCCGGATTCAATAAGTTTGCATAACAGTTGTGTTTCAGCCATGGATTCGCTTGCGCTGCCTTACAGCCGTGTGCAACCCTCACCCATCGCCGGCCGCTCGGGCTCGGGTCGATGACGTGTGAATAGGAGTCCATTGATGCGAGTTGGCATCCGGAATGCACGCAAGACGGGCGCTGCAGCGGCACTTGCCGCCACGGCAGCCCTCATCCTGTCGGCCTGTGGAGGCAGCGCGTCGGACACGGCGAGCTCAGCCGCCAGTGCCGCCGTCAGCGCCGCGGCGAGCGCGGCTGCAAGCACCGCAGCCAGTGCGGCCCCGGCCAGCAGCGCTGCCGCAGCGGCCAGCGCGCTTGACCCGAACGCCGACCTCACGAAGCAGACATTGACCGTGTCGAACTGGGCCGGCTACTACCCCGAGGACCTCGCCAAGCAGTTCCAGACCGCCGTCGGCACCCCGTTGACCATCGCGAACCACGCGACCAACGAGGAGATCATGGGCAAGCTCACGGCCGGTGGTGACTCCGGCATCGACGTCGCCTTCGTCTCCGGGCAGTACGCCCAGGCGCTGAACGACGCCGGGCTGCTCGAGCCGATCGACAAGAGCCTCATCCCGAACATCACGAACCTCTACCCCGAGGCGACCCAGCTGGCCTTCGACAAGGGCAACACCTACTCGGTTCCCTACACCTGGGGCACCACGGGCATCTGCTACCGCAGCGACCTCGTCGACAAGGCGCCCACGAGCTGGAACGACCTGCTCAAGCCGACCGACGCCAACAAGGGCAAGATCACCATGCTCTCGACTGAGCGCTGGCTCCTCCTCCCGGCCCTGAAGTCGCTTGGCTACTCCATCAACACGACGGACGACGCCCAGCTGCAGGAGGCCAAGGACCTCACCATCGCGCAGAAGCCCGACCTGCTCGCCTACGACGACACCGACTTCTACAAGAAGCTGATCTCCGGCGAGGCCACGATGACCGAGGCGTGGGACGGCTGGTGCAACTACGGCATCGCCGAGGACAAGAACATCAAGTTCGTCGTTCCCTCCGAGGGCAGCGACCTCTGGTCCGACACGATGGTCGTACTGAAGTCGTCGAAGAACAAGGAGGCCTCAATGGCCTTCATCAACTTCATCCTCGACCCGGCGAACCACGCATGGGTCGCGGAGAACATCCTCTACAAGGTGCCGAACCAGGCCGCCATGGAGACCAAGGGCGTCACGGATCTCAACGCGACCTACCCCAACATGGCGATGACGCCGGCCGATCTGCTCAAGCAGGAGACCATCGTCGACCTGGGCGCTGACAGCTCCAAGTACACCGACATCGCCACCGAGGTCACCTCCAGTTAGTCGTGACCACTGACCAAGCAACCACGAGCGGAGGGCGTGGCGCCATCGGGCGCCGCGCCCTCGGCTCGCGAGCGGTCTTCCTGGCCCCCGGTCTCGTCTATGTCACGCTCTTCATGGCGATCCCACTGGCCCTTGTCATCTCATACGCGTTCCTGACGAAGGGCCGTTTCGGCGGCGTGACGCTTCCGTTCACGCTCGCGAGCTTCGCCAAGGCACTTCAGCCCACCTACCTGTCCGTGCTCGGCAACTCCCTGCTCATCGCCACGGTGACGACGATCCTGGCCCTGCTGATCGGCTACCCCGTCGCCTATGCGATCTCGCTGATGCCCGCGCGGTGGCGCCCAATCGCCCTCGTGCTGATCGTGCTGCCGTTCTGGACCAACTTCCTCGTCCGCACGTACGCCTGGATGGTCCTGCTCAACACCGAAGGCCCGGTGAACAAGGCGTTGATGAGCATCGGGCTCATCGATCAGCCGATCGGCCTGCTCTACACGCGGGGCGCAGTCATCGCCGGCATGCTGTATTCGTACCTGCCATTGATGATCCTGCCGCTGTACGCCTCCATGGATCGCATGGACCACTCCTTGCTGGAGGCAGCCAGGAATCTCGGCGCGTCGCGGTTCCGCGCGTTCCGTGACGTCACTTTCCCGCTCACACTGCCTGGCGCGATGATCGGCGCGATCTTCGTGTTCGTGCCAAGCCTCGGCAACTTCGTCATCCCCGAACTGCTCGGCGGCGGCAAGACGGTGATGATCGGCAACCTCATCCGCAACCAGTTCCTGAAGGCCCGGGACTGGCCATTCGGCGCCGTCCTCGCGCTCGTCATGATCGTGTTCCTCGTCGGCCTCTTCGCCCTCCAGGCGTACGTCTCCCGACGCATCAACGGCAGGCCGAACCATGCGTAACCTCGGCTGGCTGCGCGTGCCGCTGTTCCTCACCTACGCGTTCTTGTACATCCCGATCATCACGCTGGTGATCCTGTCCTTCAACGCCAGCAAGTTCCCCTTCAAGTGGACCGGCTTCTCACTGCACTGGTACAGCCAGTTGTTCCAGGACACTGCGATCCGGCAGGGCTTCATCAACACGATGATCGTCGCGATCGGTGCGACGATCCTGGCCACGACCCTTGGCACGCTGCTCGCAATCGGGCTGGCGCGCTACACCAGGTCGGCCTGGCTGGAGGCGTACTCGCTGGCTCCCGCGATCGTCCCGGACCTTGCGCTCGCCATCGGACTGCTCGTCTTCTTCGCCTTCATCCACCTGACCCTGGGTCTCCACACCGTCCTGCTGGCGCACGTCGTGTTCGGGATGGCGTTCGTGGCCGCAGTCGTCACCGCGCGCATCGGCCAGATCGATCCCAGCCTGGAGGAGGCCAGTCGCGACCTCGGTGCGTCAGCGACGTCCACCTTCTTTCGGATCACCGTGCCCAACCTCGCACCGGCCATCGTCGCCGGGGCCCTGCTCGTGTTCACACTGTCGCTCGACGAATTCGTCATTGCCTTCTTCACCGACGGACCCAGCACGCCCACGCTCCCCATCGTCATCTACTCGATGGTGCGTTTCGGCGTGACTCCGGTCATCAATGCGCTGGCCACGCTCCTTCTCTTGATCTCGTTCACCGCCGTGATCGCCATCCAGCGCATCACCCGACTCTCGGATGCCCTATGACCCCGCTCCCCGGCGCCACGACGCCGTTCATCCAGATCAGCGATGTCAGCCGCGCCTTCGGCGAGGTCGTCGCACTCGACCGCGTGAGCATGGAGATCCACGAGAACGAGTTCTTCGCGCTGCTCGGCCCATCGGGGTGCGGCAAGACGACGCTGCTGCGCGTCATCGCGGGGTTCGAGAACCCCGACAGCGGTGCCGTGGTCATCAGCGGTCAGGACATCCTGCAGCTCCCGCCGAACAAGCGGCCGGTCAACTTGATGTTCCAGTCCTACGCGCTGTTCCCGCACATGTCCGTCGAGAAGAATGTCGCCTACGGCCTCGAGCGCGAGGGCCTGGCCAAGGACGAGGTGCGCAGTCGCGTGGTAGAGGTCCTGACCACCGTCGGACTGACCGACAAGGCGAAGGCGCGCCCCGCACAGCTTTCTGGCGGCCAACGGCAGCGCGTGGCCCTGGCCCGAGCGATCGTCAAGCGCCCGCGACTCCTCCTGCTCGACGAGCCGCTTTCCGCTCTCGACCGCAAGGTGCGCGCGGAGATGCAACTCGAGCTCAAGCGCCTTCAGCATGAGGTCGGGATCACGTTCGTCGTTGTGACCCACGATCAGGAGGAGGCCATGTCGATGGCCGACCGGATCGCGGTGATGTCCAACGGCCGGGTGCAGCAGATCGATTCCCCGGTGGACCTCTACCAGCGCCCGGCGAACATGTTCGTGGCCGACTTCATCGGATCGAGCAACCACTTCACCGGCACCTTGGCTGACCGCGGCGTCGACGTGCCGAACGTCGGGCTGCTCCCAGGATCGCCCGCAACGCCGTTGACGTCGGCCAACGTCACGCTCATCGTGCGGCCTGAGGACATGCGCCTTGTCGACGACGGCCAGGGCTTCGTCTCCGGGACGGTCCTCGACACCGTCTTCTACGGCGGCACATCGCGGATCGCGGTCGCCAACGAGGGGCACCGCACGCCGATCCTCGTGTCCGTGCCGGGAACGGCGGCCGTCGCCAAGGGACAGGTCGTGCACCTTGCCTGGACGCCGGAGAAGGCCGTCGTGCTGGACGCCTCCGCGTGACCATCACCGCTCCCGTCGGTGACGCCCTGCGCGATGCCGAGCCTCGCGCGTACTGGACCGACCGCGCCGATGCGCCCGAGCCGTGCGATCCGGTGTCGCGTACCACGACATGCGACCTGCTCGTCATCGGCGGCGGCTTCACCGGGCTGTGGGCCGCCATCGAGGCTCGCGCACTGCACCCGTCCGCCGAGATCGTCCTGGTCGAGACTCGCGAGATCGCCTTCGGGGCGTCTGGGCGCAACGGCGGATTCATCTCGGAGTCGCTCACGCATGGGCTTGCGCACGGCCTCGGCTGCTGGCCCGACGAGATGGACATGCTCGTCCGCCTCGGCCGGGAGAACCTCGCGGAGATCGCGGCGTTCGTCGCGGCCGAGGGGATCGCCGCCGATCTCAGCCTCTGCGGCAAGACCGCGGTGGCGACGAAGCCGCATCACCTGTCCGCTCTCGCGCAGACGCGTGACCTCTCGCAGAGCTACGGCGAGGACGTGACGCTCCTCGATGCGGCCCAGATGCGCGCCGACGTCGACTCCCCCACCTACCTTGGCGGCCTGCGCACCCGCACGGGTGGAGGCCTGGTCGATCCCGCCGCTTTGTGCTGGGGCCTGAAGGCCGCGGCGCTGCGGCGCGGGATCCGCATCCACGAGGGCACCGAGGTGCTGGCGATGCGCACCCACGACGACGTGGTCCAGGCCGCCACTCCGCGTGGCCGGATCGAGGCGCGCGGAGTCATCCTCGCCACGAACGCGTACGCGCCCCTGCTGAAGTCGCTTCGCAACTTCGTGCTCCCGATCTACGACCACGTCCTCGTGACCGAGCCGCTGACCGAGGATTCGCTGGCACGCATCGGCTGGAGCCAGAACCAGGGGCTCACCGACGTCGGCAACCAGTTCCACTACTACCGGCGCACGGCTGGCGACCGCATCCTGTGGGGTGGGTACGACGCCATCTACTACTACGGCAACAAGACCGATGCCGCGCGAGAGCAGCGCGACCAGTCGCACCAACTGCTGGCCCAGCAGTTCTTCCAGACGTTCCCGCAACTCGAGGGGCTGCGCTTCACCCACCGCTGGGCCGGCCTGATCGACTCGACGTCGCGGTTCACGCCGGTCTTCGGGACGGCCCTGTCAGGGCGCGTCGCCTACGCGGTCGGCTTCACCGGCCTCGGGGTGGCTGCGTCGCGATTCGGGGCCCGGGTGGCGCTCGACCTCCTCGGCGGCCAGACGACAGAGCGCACGAGGTTGGAGATGGTCCGCCGCAAGCCCGTCCCGTTCCCGCCTGAGCCGCTTCGGTATCCCGTCGTCCAGGCGACCCGGGCCGCCCTCGCCCGCGAGGACGGCACCGGCCGTCGCGGGTCCTACCTTCGCCTGCTCGACAAGCTCGGCGTCGGATTCAACAGTTGAGGAGCCAGTCATGGCGGTGACCGCCGGGATCCACATCGACGGTGCTTCGCGGGCCGGAGGCGGCGCGATCCACGTTCTCGTCAACCCAGCGAGCGGCGAGCCCACCGCGGAGATCGCGCAGGCGTCGCTCGCTGATCTCGCATCGGCGACCGAATCGGCCCACCGCGCAGGTGCCGCATGGGCCGCGAAGACCGCCGGCGAGCGGGCGCGGGTCCTGCTGCGTCTGGCCGACCTCATGGAGGCCGACGAGGACGAGCTCACGCGGCTCGAGGTACAGGAGACCGGCAAGCCGCGCTCGGTCTTCGCCGACGGCGAGCTGCCATTCGCCGGTGACAACCTGCGGTTCTTCGCCGGGTCCGGTCGATCACTCGAGGGCTCTGGCGCGGGCGTGCTCAGTCACGGCTACACGTCGATGCTGCTGCGCCGGCCCATCGGCGTGGTCGGCAGCATCGCCCCGTGGAACTTCCCGCTGGTCATGGCGATCTGGAAGTTGGGTCCCGCGCTTGCTGCGGGCAACACCGTCGTGATCAAGCCAGCCCCCGCGACGCCCGGCACGACGCTGCGGCTCGCCGAGCTAGCTGTCGAGGCGGGGCTCCCGGCCGGTGTGCTCAACGTCGTCACGGGCGGAGCCGACATCGGCGAGGCACTGGTGCGTGACCCGCACGTGCAGATGGTGTCGGTGACCGGATCGACGACGACGGGCCGAAACGTGATGCTTGCTGCCGCCGAGACCACCAAACGCGTGCATCTGGAGCTCGGCGGCAAGGCTCCCGCAGTCGTCTTCGCCGACGCCGACATCGCGGCACTCGCACATGCCGTCACGCTCGGTGCCACCTACAACACCGGCCAGGACTGCACTGCCGCCACCCGCGTCTACGTGCAACGTGAGCGGCACGGCGACGTCGTCGATGCGATCGCTGGCGTGATGTCGCGGATCCGTTACGGCGACCCGATGGAACCCACAACGGATATCGGCCCGCTCATCTCCCAGCACCACCGCGATCGCGTACACGGCTTCGTCCAGCGAGCCGTCGATGCCGGTGCCACGGCCCAGGCCGGCGGGTTCGTGCCCGACCTGCCGGGCTCCTACTACCCCCCGACCCTCGTTGTCGGCGCGCAGCAGGACAGCGAGATCGTGCAGGGCGAGGTGTTCGGACCCGTGCTGGTCGTCGTGCCCTTCGACGACGAGGCGGATGGCATCAGGCTCGCCAATGACAGTCGCTACGGGCTCGCGTCATCGGTGTGGACCAACGACGTCGCGCGCTCGCTTCGGGTGGCGCACCAGCTCGAGGCCGGTGTCACCTGGATCAACGACCACCTGCCCATCGCCTCGGAGGCCCCGCACGGCGGAGTCAAGGGCAGCGGGTTCGGCAAGGACATGAGCCATGAGGCCGTCCTTGAGTACACGGTCACGCACCACGTCATGGTCAAGCACGCGCAGCCCGACGTGCACGACTCTTTTCGTCCCGCCTGAGGGCTCTCAGCCAGTCATTGTCCGGCCAATCCTCCCGACCGTCCAAGACACCGCGCCTCCGCACGTCGCCTCGGCGTACCTTCGAAAGCGAGCCGGCGGGGGTCACCCCATGCGGCAATAAGGGAGGTAGCCATGCCAGAGATGCGGATTCAGCACGTTGCCTTGAGCGTCTCCGATATCGGGAAGAGCGGACCTTGGTACAGCGACCTGTTCGGCTTCCAGAAGGTC
>Ga0194043_1000019_pt1 | contig 66546 bp, 59 predicted proteins | sample JunL4415m_MetaG_FD_161274 | JGI IMG/M metagenome (GOLD analysis project Ga0194043, IMG submission 161274) | Anoxic zone freshwater microbial communities from boreal shield lake in IISD Experimental Lakes Area, Ontario, Canada - Jun2016-L442-15m | ecosystem: Environmental > Aquatic > Freshwater >...
TCAAGCTAACCTACGTTCGCAACGAGGGCGCGGCGTTCGGGCTCTTTCCGGGACGTCAGCCCATATTCATGGTCACCTCGCTCCTCGTTCTGTTCGTGATTGCCGCGTTCTGGCGCAGAACGCGGCCGGTGCAGTGGCCCGTCGTTGTCGCGCTCGCGCTGGTGACGGGGGGCGCGGTCGGCAATCTCATCGATCGCTTGCTTTTGGGCTACGTCACCGACTTCTTCGAGTTCGGCTTTGTGAAGTTTCCGGTCTTCAACGTCGCCGACTCGTGCATCGTGGTGGGCGTGGCGATCTTGATGCTTTGGATCCTTTTCGGTCCGGCGGACAGTGTGGACGTAGAGACTCTCGATGCTACCCAGCTCCCCGCAGTTGACGTCTCTGCGGCCGATGACGGTGCGACGCTCCCCGCAATCGACAGCGCAGTGACCGATGTTGACTCGGAGGAGTCAAAGTGAAGCCTTCTGAGTACTTCGAGCACGTAGTGGCACCGGATGAGGCAGGCATGCGTTTGGATGTCCTTCTCGGCTCGTTGGAGTTTCTTGCGTCGCGCTCGGCAGCAGCGAAGCTCATCGAGGACGGGTTGGTTCTCGTGGATGGAGACTCCGCGCCCAAGAAGCACATGGTGCGCGTGGGGGAGAAGATCGCGGTCGAGATTCCGCCGTATGACCGTGGAGAGCTCGTCGCCGAGAGTATCCCGCTCGACATCAAGTTCGAAGACGACCACATGATCGTGCTCTCCAAGCAGGCCGGTCTCGTGGTGCATCCCGCGCAGGGGAACTGGACCGGCACGCTGGTCAACGCGCTGCTAGCACACTCAGACGAGCTGGGAACGTTGCAGGGAGATGATCGTCCCGGGATCGTACATCGGCTCGACAAGGACACCTCCGGCCTGATGATGGTGGCCAAGAGCGATGAGGCCCAGATCGTCTTGCAGGAGGCTATCAAGGTCCGGTCGATCGACCGCCGCTATCTCACGCTTGTCCACGGGAGAATCGCCCCCGACTCAGGCATGATCGACGCGCCCCTCGGCCGAGACCAACGTGAGCGAATGAAGATGGCGGTCTCGGACTCGCCTAGCGCTAAGCAGTCGGTCACGACGTTTCGGGTGCTCGAGCGCTTTGAGGCCGGCACCAATGACGAGGGCTTCACACTCCTGGAGTGCAAGCTCTATACGGGTCGTACCCATCAGATTCGCGTGCACATGGCCTACATCAGCCACCCTTGCGTCGGCGACCCGGTGTACGGGCAAGGCAGGATCAAGGCTGATCTGGGACTGACTCGGCAGTTTCTTCACGCCTATCGGCTCTCGCTTAAACATCCGGTGACCGAGGAAGAACTGCTCTTCATCGACCCTCCGCCAGAAGATCTCGCCTCACGGCTTGCGGGTCTTGAGGAGTACTCGGCGGGCAGGACTCCTGCTGGGGACGAGGTCTTTGCGCTGCTGGATTCGAGCGCCGCGCACTAAGGCCGCCGAGCAGGTCCCGATAGTTGACGTAGACAGGTCAGCGGCGTCACTCTCGGCGTTTCGCCCGTCACCTGCCTGCATGGTAGAATCGCCGTCGGCTCTACTCACGGATTCCTAACGCACGCTACCTCGAAAGGACCCTCCCGAATGGCCTACAACGACCTCTTCCTTCGCGCCGCGCGCCTCCAGCCCACCGAGCGCACGCCGGTGTGGATGATGCGACAGGCTGGGCGCTACATGCCCGAGTACCGCGAGATCCGCGCGAAATACGGCTTCCTCGAGATGTGCCGCACGCCGGAACTGGCCGTCGAGGTTTCGATGCAGCCGGTAGACCTGGTGGGCGTGGACGCGGCAATCATGTTCTCCGACATCCTCGTTGGCTTCCCCGGAATGGGACTCGACCTTGAGTTCGCCAAGGGCGAAGGCCCGGTCATTCATAACCCCGTGCGCACCGCGGCCGACGTGGCCAAACTCGGCGTTGCCGATCCGCTTGAAGATACCGGCTTCGTGATGGAGATCGTCAAGATCCTGCGTCGCGAGCTCGAGAACAAGGTGCCGCTCATCGGCTTTGCTGGTGCGCCGTTTACGCTCGCAAGCTACGCCATCGAAGGCCATGGAACGCGTGACTACGAGAACTGCAAGGCGCTCATGTGGAGTGATCCCGAGGCGTGGGACCTGCTGCTCACCAAGTTTTCCGACACCACAATCGCCTACCTCAAGGCGCAGATCGACGCCGGCGTTCAGGCGGTTCAGGTCTTCGACAGCTGGGTCGGCTACGTTGCTCCTCGCGACTACGAGCGCTCGGTACTCAAGCACACCAAGCGCGTGATCGATGAGGTCAAGGCGCACGGCGACAAGGTCGTTCCCGACGGCGGCGTGCCCGTGATCCACTTCCCCAACGGCGCAACCTCGATGCTCGACCTCGCGCAGAAGGCCGGCGGTGACGTTATCGGCGTCGACTGGCGCCTCGACATGACCAAGGCCGTCGAGCAGATTCGCCCTGAGTTCGGCATCCAAGGCAACATCGACCCGGTCGCGCTCTTTGCCCCTGACGATGTGCTCGAGGAGCAAGTCGTTGAGATCCTCGAGGCCGTTGGCACGCGCCCGGGACACATCTTTAACCTGGGCCACGGCATCCATAAGACAAGCGATCCCGAGAAGGCCAAGAAGATGATCTCCTACGTACACAAGCACTCGGACCGCATCCGCGGCGGAGTTGGGGCGTAGCGATGTCGCGCACCGGCGTGGTGCTGCTTGGTTTCGGCGGTCCGGAAAGCCTCGAGTCGGTTCGCCCGTTCATGTGCAACCTCATGGATCGCGAGCCGTCTGACCAACTGGTGGACACCGTTTGCCAACGCTACCTCGCGATTGGCGGAGGTTCGCCGCTGCCTAACATCGCCGCATCGATCGCCGAGGGGCTCGAGGAGCGTCTGAGTCAGGCGGGCAGCCCCGCTCCCGTTCGCGTGGGCATGCGCTACTGGCATCCCTTCATCGCCGACGCTGTTGAGGATCTAATGGCGCTGGGTTGCGACAGAATCGTCACCTTCTCCCTGTCACCGTTTGAGTCCAAAGCAGCGTCAGGGGCGTACCGCGAGGCTATCGAGGCCGTGGTAGCCATACATGGACACCTCGAGATAGTGGAGGCGCCGCTGCTCTCCAAGAGCACTGAGTTTGTCGACTACTTCGCAGCTAGCGCGGTGGACGCTCTAGAAGATCTCAATCCAAACGAGAGTGCGGTCCTGGCATTCACCGCACACAGCCTCCCGTTGGCCGATCTCGTAGACAACGATCCCTATGCGGTCGGTCTCGAAGAAGTTGCCCAAGCAGTTGCCGAGAAGCTCGGACTCGGGGTCGGCCGTTCTGGGGCCGGCGCACAGACGCTGGGGGGCTTTAGCGCCTTCGGCTCGAGCGAGCAACCAAGGTCGTGGTTCCTCGTCTACCAGTCAAAGGGCGCGCGTCCGGGCGAGTGGCTCGGCCCCCAGCTCGATGATCTCGTCACCGCGGTCGCCGCTTCGGAGCACACCGCGCTTGCGGTTGTGCCCATCGGCTTTGCAACCGACCACATGGAGACTCTCTATGACATCGATATCGTGGCGGCTGGAGACGCGCTGGACAGCGGCATTGAGTTCACGCGCGCGAAAGTCCCCAACGACGACCCGCGCATTCTCGACGCGATCACAGAGATGGTTGCGCCACTGATCTAGCCAAACGCGTGACTCGTGTTCCCGGCAGAACTCGAGCAGTAAAAGGTATTGCTGCGACGGAGGAGCACACACGTGAAGAGGGTCATCATCATCGGCGGTGGTGTTGCCGGACTCGGCGCCGCCTACAAGATTCGCCGAGCAGCCGACGCTGGAAACGACGTCGAGTTCGCTCTTGTCGAAAAGGACCCACGCCTCGGCGGCAAGCTCGCTACCGAGCACGTGTCCGACCCCGAGCGAGACGGGGTCTTTGTGGTGGACGGCGGCTCGGATTCGTTTCTTACCGACAAGCCCGCCGTGCATCGCGTAGCCAAGCTGCTCGGCATTTTTGACGACGAGACTCCCACGATTGATGCGAACAAGAAGACGTTCATCGTCAAGAAAGGTCGCCTTGTCGAGATGCCGGACGGCATCATGATGTTCGCGCCCACGAAGATCATTCCGATGGCCACCACCAAGCTGTACTCGTGGCCTGCCAAGTTTCGGATGGCGCTCGATCTGGTGCTGCCCAAGAAGAAGCTGACACCCGGCGTGCGCAATGACGAGTCGCTGGAGAGCTTCGTGGTACGCCGCATGGGCCGTGAGAGTCTTGAGCGGCTCGCTGAGCCCCTAGTGGGCGGCGTGAACGGCTCGGACCCCAAGGACATGTCGCTCGCCGCCACCTACCCCATGCTGCTCGACATGGAACAGCAGTACGGCTCGCTGGTGAAGGGCTTCTTGGCTCAGCGCAAGAAGGTCGAGGAGATGAAGGCCAAGCACCCGCCCAAGCCAGGTGCGAAGCCTCGAACATTCTTCAGCTCGTTCACTCAGGGCCTGCAGTTCCTCACCGACCGAATGGCTGATGCCGCCGGCCGAGAGCACATCACTACTGGCGTAGCCGCCACCGAAATCTCGCGTGCCGCCGACGGCTCTTGGCTTGTGAAGTTGGATTCGGGCGAGACACTGACCGGTGATGCCGTCATCGTGGCTGCCGAGGCGTGGGCGACCGCTCCGCTACTGGCTGGAGTAGACACGGACGTCTCCAACCTGGTCGCCTCGATTCCGTGCTCGTCCTCGGCGACGATCTTGATGGGACTCGATGAGGGCGACTGCCCCTTCGACAAGCACTGGCACGGCATCCTGTCGCCAGCCGTCGAGCATGAGCCTGTCACAGGCATCTCACTGATGTCGTCGAAATGGCCCGAGAGGACCCCGCAGGGCAGGGTGCTGCTGCGAGGATTTGTCGGCGGGCCACGGGATCAGGAGATTATCGGGAAGAGCGACGAGGAGCTCGTCCAGATCGTGCTCGGCTCGTTTGTGAGGCTTCTCGGCGTCAAGCCGGATGCGAAGCCGGTCTTCGCGCGGGTGTTCAGATGGGTCGGCGGCATGCCGCAGTACACCATGGGGCATCTGGACCGAGTCGACGAGATTGAGGCGCGCGTCGCCGACATACCAGGACTTGCGCTCGCGGGTGGCGCGTACCGTGGTGTGGGAGTGCCCAACTGCCTGGACAGTGGCGAGAATGCGGTAACCAAGCTGCTTGCCGAGTGGGGAATCACGATGGCCGAGGATACGGAAGCTGCACAATCTGCAGGACCCCGGCGCTAAGGCACTGACACACGAAGGCAAAGCGGCGTGACCGACACGCGGCAATGATGAGGTACGACGAAAGGCACACATGAAGAACGTCATTATCATCGGCGGCGGTCTGGCCGGGCTCGGCGCGGCGCTTAAGGTGCGGCGGGCTGCCGAGGCGGGAGCCGACGTGAATTTCGTGCTCGTCGAGAAGGACGAGCGTCTCGGCGGCAAGATCGACGGTGAGATTGTCACCAACGAGCATGGCACCTTCATCGTCGACGGGGGAGCGGATTCGTTCCTGACGGCCAAGCCCGGGATCAAGCGCATCGCCACCGAGGTCGGCATCGCCGACGACACCATGCCCACCGACGAGTCGCGCAAGAAGACGCTGATCCTGTCGCGGGGGCGGCTCTACGAGATGCCTGACGGCGTGATGATGTTCGCCCCGACCAAGTTCGTGCCGTTCGCCACCACCGGTCTGTTCTCCTGGCCGGGCAAGCTGCGTGCGGGCATGGACCTCTTCATCCCCAAGAAGAAGCTGGCGCCCGGCGAGTTCAACGACGAGACGCTCGAGAGTTTCATCACGCGCCGCATGGGCGTAGAGATCCTCGACCGGCTCGCCGAGCCGCTGGTGGGCGGGGTCCACGGCTCCGACCCAGGCGCGATGTCGCTCGCGGCGACCTTCCCCAACCTGCTCGAGATGGAGCAGAAGCACGGCAACATGATTACGGCGTTTCTCGCGCAGCGAAAGATGGTCGAGGAGATGCGCAAGAAGTACCCGCCCGACCCCAAGAATCCCAAGACGTTCTTCACCGCGTTCAAGAAGGGCATGCACGAGCTTCCTGCGGCCATGGCCGACCACGCGGGCCGCGACAAGATGCGAACGGGCGCGGCGGTAACCGCTCTCGCGCGTGCCGAGGACGGCGCTTGGACAGTCACGCTCTCAGACGGGTCTATGCTCCAGGGCGATGCAGTGGTCGTCGCGACAGAAGCCCATGCCGCCGAGCAGTTGACGCGTTCGATCGACCCGGTAGTCGCCGATACACTCGCGGCGATCCCGGCCAGCTCCTCGGCGACGGTGTCGTTCGCCTTCAACGAGGACGAGGTTGGCATCGACCTGAAGGCCTTCGGCGTTCTGTGCCCGTCGAAGGAGAATTCCCGACTGCTTGCCATCACGCTTTCGTCGTCCAAGTGGCCCGGTCGAGCGCCATCCGGCAAGGTGCTGATGCGGGCGTTTGTCGGCGGCCCCAACAACCAGAAGATCATGGACAAGAGCGACGCCGAGATCACCGAAATCGCCGAGCAGGAGCTCAGAAGTATCCTCGGCATCAACCCCGCCGCAAAGGTCCTGTTTAGCCGCTTCTACCGTTGGACGATGGGCATGCCTCAGTACTCGATGGGTCATCTCGACCGCGTCGCTCTCATCGAGTCACGCTGCGCCGAGATCTCGGGTCTGGCGCTTGCGGGCGGAAGCTATCGCGGTGTCGGGCTTTCCAACTGCATCGAGAGCGGAGAGGCTGGAGTGAGCAAGGTGCTCGGCGACCTGGGAATCACGCTGGCAGAGGACGCGGTCGAGGAGAAGCGCGCGTACTAGAGGGTATGCGCTTGTGTCGGGGCGCGTCTCGGTAGCGCGACGGCTGGCGTTAGCGCGTGGCGTCCGCGATGACCGAGAGCATCTCGGCGTGGAGGGTGGGGTTCGCGCAGCAGATGCTGTCGCTGCTGACGCTCCACAGTGCGCCATCGGCCTCGGTGACAGTTGCGCCGGACTCGCGCAGGATGACGACGCCGGCCGCCGTGTCCCAGGGCTTGAGATAGGACTCCCAGAAGCCGTCGGCACGCGATCCGGCTACGTGGCAGCAGTCGATGGCCGCCGAGCCGTCTCGGCGGATGCCGTGGACTGGCGCGCGCAAGAAGGCGGCGAGTATGACGAGCTGGCGATCGAGTGGCGCGCCGCGGTCGTAGGGGAATCCCGTGATGAGCAGCGCATCGCGCACGCGCGCAGCACTGGTGACCGCGAGCGAAACGTCGTCGCGCGTGGCACCGAGTCCGACCGCGGCAGCGTTCGTCTCGTCAAGCGCCGCGTTGTAGACAGCTCCGGCGACGGGCTGGCCGTTGCGCACGCAAGCTACGGAGACCGAGTAGGTTGGGTAGCCGTGCAGAAACGACGTGGTGCCGTCGAGCGGGTCGATGACCCAGACCTCGTCGTCATCCAGGGAGCCTCGCGTCGCCGACGCCAGGTCGTAGACCTCGTCTTCCTCGATCACGAAGCGAGCGCCGGGGAGGCGCTCCATGATTGCACGGGCGCAGGCGACGCCAGAGGCGAGATCGGCCTCAGTGACGAAGTCGGTCGCCCAACCTTTGGAGCGCACGGCGCCCATGTCGGCTCGGCGGGCGATGAGTTCTCGTCCGCCTGCGCGCGCGGCTTCGATGGCGCAATCCAGTAGCTTTCGCACGAGTCGTGCCTCCTCGGGGATAATCAAGTGGTCACGCCCAGTGTACCTGTCTTTGAGTCGTGCCCAGGAGCGAAGGGTGCGGCGCCACAGAGGAGCCCCGATGCTCAACCGAGGTCTGACCGAACCACTTGGCGCCGCAGCATTGAGCGAGCTCACTGAGCGCTCTCGCCGCTCGCGCGGACACGTGCTTACAGCGACATCACTGGCAGGGTCAGGCCATCCGGGGGGCTCCTTCTCTTCGATGGAGATATACATACTGCTCTACTCGCTTGCGCGTCTTCGCCCGGAAGACCCACGCTGGACCGACCGTGATCGCATCGTCGTATCACACGGCCACACTTCGCCTGGAGCCTATGCAGCCCTCGCCGAGGCCGGCTTCTTCTCCGCCGACGAGTTCGTCGCGCACTTCCGCCAAGCTGGCAGCGTCTTCGAGGGTCACGTCGAGCGCTCGGTGCCGGGAATCGAGTGGTCTTCCGGGAATTTGGGGCAGGGACTTTCGGCGGGGGTCGGGCTGGCGCTCGGGGGGCGACTGACGGGCGCGAGTTGGCACACGTTTGTGGTGATGAGCGATGGCGAGCAGCACAAGGGCCAAGTCGCCGAGGCCCGCAGGCTCGCAGCAAAGGAGAATCTCGACAATCTGACGGCGGTCATTGACTGCAACGGTATCCAGATATCTGGTCACACAAGCAAGATCATGCCGGTCGACATCGCAGCCGACTGGGCCGCCGATGGCTGGCGCGTCCTCGAATGTGACGGACACGACCTCTCGGCTCTGCACGAGGCGGTTCGAGATGCCGTCCAAGGCGATGGACCAGCCGTGGTGGTAGCGCACACGGTCATCGGCAAGGGCGTGTCGTTCATGGAAGACCTGCCAGAATTCCATGGTCGAGCCCTGACCGCCCAGGAGTACACGCGGGCGGCCGTTGAGCTCGGTGTCGACTCATCCGCCCTGGAGCGCGCTCGCGGGTTGCGAACTTCGCCGTGCGCTGTCGTCCCCATCGACTTCCAGACGCCGCAACTCGTTCTCGCGCAGGGCGATCCGCGGACCTACTCGGCAGAGAAGCTGACCGACAACCGCTCGGCGTGGGGCACCGCGCTCACCGGCCTCGCCGATGCCAACCCAAAGCTCCCCATCGCGGTACTCGATTGCGATCTGGCCGTCTCGGTAAAGACCGACGGGTTTGCGGCCCTTCGACCGCAGGGTTTCGTGCAGTGCGGAGTGGGGGAGCATAACGCCGCCACGGTCGGAGGGGCGCTCTCGACGGTTCCTGGTGTCTTGACCTTTTGGAGCGACTTCGGGGTTTTTGGAATCGACGAGGCCTACAACCAGCAGCGGCTCAACGACATCAACGGCGCCGCACTCAAGCTCGTGGTCACGCACTGTGGGCTCGATGTGGGCGAGGACGGCAAGACCCACCAGTGTCTCGATTACGTGGGTGCGTTTCGCGAGCTCTTCGGCTGGAAAGTCGTCGTTCCCGCCGATCCCAATCAGACTGACCGAGCCGTGCGGGTCGCTGCCGCGATGCAAGGCAACATATGCGTCGCCGTTGGCCGCAGCAAGCTGCCGGTCCTGTTGCGCGACGACGGTACACCGCTCTTTGCCGATGACTACGAGTTCGCCTACGGCGAGGTTGTATGGGCGCGCGAGGGCGAAGACGCGGTCGTCTTGGCGATGGGTACGCTTTCGGGTGCCGCCGTCGCCGCCTCGGACGCCCTGGCGCAGCGAGGGATTTCGGCGGAGGTCGGCATCGTCGCTTGCCCGCTGCATCTGGATGACTCGGCCATGGCGTACGCCGCCGAAGCGCCCCTCATCGTCACCGTCGAGGACCACAACGCTCGCACCGGACTCGGGGCTTCAGTCGCCGAGTGGCTCGCCGATCACGGCTGCCCGACACGTCTCGTGCGACTCGGCGTGGAGGGGTATCAGGCGTCCGGGACGGCACGTGACCTCTACGCGCGTGCGGGGCTCGACTCAGAGGGCATCGCTTCGTCTATCGAGCGCGCGCTCCGATAGCGTGAGCGCAGAAGACGCGGGAGTGCGAGCGAGCTGTGCTCGTGCGCGTCCCAGCTAGCGCTACCTCTCTTGGGATGTGTCCGATTCGCCCGGCGACTCGCTCGGCATGGCCGCATATGAGCGAAGCGCGCCGATGATCTGGGCGGCAACGTCGTCATCGTCGCAGGCAAGCGGCTCAATCCCCATCGACTGAAGTTCCTCGAGGACCGCGCCGGCAGCAATAGGCACCGCAGCCTCCACGGGATCCGAGAGCTCCAGCACCCACTCCTCGATTGTGTCGATCTGAACGCCGAAAGCGATGGTCATCGGCGTGCTACCCATCAAGTCAGCGGCCTGCAAGACGTCGACAAGCCTTACGTCGTGGAGTGAGTGCGCTACTTGGTTGGGAGCGATCTCCTCGGGTGTCATGCGCAATACGGTGCCAGGAGCCTCGCCGGTGTCACGCACCGCGTCGATGATGATCAGCCGATCAACCCCGCGCAGCAGGTCCAGGATCATGAAGCTCATCGTCCCCGCGTCAACGACCTCGACGTTGTCAGGAAACGTGTAGCCGGCCCGCAGCATTTCGATGACACGCGGCCCAATGCCGTCGTCGCGCATGAGGGGGTTTCCGACGCCCATGACTAAGATCTTCTCGGAGTCGGTTGTCACGGTTCTCCAGTTCTCGCCCAGCGGACAGCACGATTGCGCGGGTCTGCGTCGTGTTGCAGGGTTGGGGCGTCAGCCGACGGCGAGAGCCGGTTCGCTTGTGGCAAACGCCGAGGTGTCGCCTTCCAAGAGAAGGATGCGCTCGTCGAGCGGAAGCTCAGCCCGAGCCTTGTCGCGAGCGTCGTTGCTCGCGGCAAGCGTTTCGCGCATCATCACCAGCAGCAGGTAGCGGCCCTTGTCGGTAAGCGTGATCTCGTCGGCGGTGTGGGTTGCGATGCCGCCCACCAGCGTGAGGAAGCTGATCTCGACGGGAAGTCCCAGCTCGACGGGCACCCCGAAGTCCTTCCGGAAGCGGCGCTTGTCGAGCCTCAGGCCGAACAGATCGGTCACGAAGCGGTACCGCATGGAGGCCCCACGACCGTAGCGGCGGCCCTTCTTCACGAGCGCCATGGTTCCCGCATCAATCCGCGCGTTGTACTCGCCCAGCGAGAATGTGTTGCCGTAGATCGTGCCGTCGAGAAACGACAGTGCTCCTGAGCCGACGCCGACGTACTCAGGAAAGTCGACGATGTACTCGTCGATCATCGCGTTCTTGTCGCGCGAGAAGGTCCACGCGCTGGCGGGTTCGTAGTCGGGGGCCAGGGAGTCGGTCACGAGGCGGTAGTAGCGGGCCTCGCGCTCGAAGTCGATTGCGCCCACCATCTGAGCGAGCTCTTTGCGGCGCAGGGGGGAGGCCATGAGTGGGTAGAACGTAGCCTGATTGGCGCCGGTCGCCTTGACCAACTCGATGTCGCGGAGCAGCACTTCCTCGGTCTGGCTCGGGAAGTTGAAGATCATGTCGACGTTGAAGGAGGGGAAGGTATCGGCCATGGCCGCGACCCTCTCAAAGACCTCATCGCCGGTGCCGTACTTGCCGTAGCGGTCCATCTGGCGAAGGAGGCGGTCGTCAAAGCTTTGGACGCCGCATGAAAGCCGCTGCACGCGACCGGTGAGCGTCTCAATCAGCTCGGGGCCCAGGTGGTTGGGGCTTGTCTCGGCAGACACCTCGGCGATCGAAGGAAAGAGCTCGCGCGCCAGATCGATCGTAGTGGCGAGTTCGTCGAGCAGAATCGTGGGCGTGCCCCCGCCGACGTAGAAGGATGCGAAGTCGTAGCCGAGGTCGGCGACAAGCCGCATCTCAGCACGCAGGTGCGCGAAGTAGGTGCGCGCCCGGTCCTCCTTGTAGAGGAAGCGATTAAACGAGCAGTACGTGCACAGGCGCTCACAGAAGGGTACGTGCGCGTAGAGCACATAGCCGTGTCCGGTTTGCGGACCCGGAATGGCAGTAAGCGAGCAGTCGTCGGTCTTGAGGTAACTCTTGTTGAGGAATCCACACGTGGTGGAGATGACGCGTTCCGAGAACAAAACGGCTCCTTCTGTCATTTGCGACGAGGCTGCCGGGCCCCACAGAGGTGATATGGCTGTATTACCCCTTCGTCACGGGTTTTCCTGCCTCTGGAATGGGAGCGGGCTCCTGTCACTCGGAGCCCGCTCCCCCAACATGTTCAGATTGCCGTACACCTACAGAGTAGCGCACAAGCGTCAGGCATTGTCCTTGTCATGCACGGACTCTTTCCAAGCGAAGATCATCGCCGACGGGGCGAAGTTGTAGATGTTCGCGAGGTACACGTGGGCGAGCGTAAAGATCAGAATCGCCCACATTATCCAGTAGTGCAGAATTCGGACACCCATCGGGTCTCCGCCACCGCCGAGATTGAACAGCGAGGCGATCCAGATGGTGCCTGCCTGGAAGAAAGGCCATCCAGCCGTCGGACCCCAGAGGCACAAGCCGGTGTAGCCAGCTGCCAGGATCAGAAACGGCGTCATGATGTAGGCGATCTTTTGCAAAACGCCGTACTTCGCCGAGATGGGATGGTCCTTCTTCATGAACAGGTAGTACTTGATCCACGGAATCAACTGGTGGCGGTTGGCCGCCTGCGGAAGCCAATTCTTGTAGTCATAGTCGACTTCGCGGGTGTCGGGCAGTATCGCGTCTTTGACGAAGAACATCATCACCAGACGCACGATGAGGTTGATGATCAGCACGAACATCCAGAAAAAGTGCGTGCCTCGCGCCAGGCCCATCAAGCCCTGTGCGAATGGGAAGTGAATATAGAACCCTGACAGCGCCAGAAAGAAGATCGAGAGCAGATTGATCCAGTGAGTCAGGACGAACGGGATTGGATGAGCCTCGCGGTACAGATTGTGTGACATCTACTCCACCCCCCACTTGCTCGAGTAGACCGTGCCGCGCTTGCCTGTTTTGCGTTCAATCACGTGAACGCCGCAGCCAATTCAAGGATCGAAGCTGCGGACAATGCGCGCCGCCTCCATAGGCTTCTCCGTATCGATACACGGAGCGCCGATGAGTGCCTGCTCGATGACGCCGGTCACTCCAGCGTCGTCTCGGCCACCGATGTTCCACGTCGACGGTGTGCAAATCTGGTAGTTGGCGATACGGCCGCTGGATACGTTCATCCAATGACCGAGGGCGCCGCGGGGAGCTTCCCACATACCGGCGCCGTCACCAGAACTTGCGGTACTGGGCTCAAAGAGCTTCACGTCGCCACCCTTGAGTGCGTTGGTAAGCTCGGTGACCCACTCGAGCGCCCAGTCTGCGACTACGGCGGTCTCAAGGTTGCGGGCTGCGATGCGGCCCAGCAGTGAAACCAGGACCTCCGGCTTGCCGGTGGCGCCGAGCTTTGCGAGCGCAACATCGACGATCTTCTTGACCGGCTCGACACCCTTGAGATAGGCGACCAGCATGCGTGAGAGGGGTCCGGCCTCCATAGGCTTGCCGTCGTAGCGCGGCGCCTTGGCCCAGGAGTACTGACCGTTGATGTCGTACTTGGTGAACTCCGGGTTCGTCATTCCCTGGGCCGGGTTCAGACCACCGTCTCCAGCGTCGAACCAGGAACGCTTGACGTACTCCTTGATCTTGGCGGGATCTGCTTCTTCTGCCTTCAGCGAGCCGGCGAACACGGCGCCCTCGGGAAGATAGCGATCCTTCATCTGGAGGGACTCGCGGTTGAACACGCCCCACGCCAAGAAGTTGCCATGGCCGCCACCATACTTGAGGGCCTCGGTGTAGAAGGGGGCGATGGCCAGCGTGTCGGGAATCATCGTGTTGTACACGAAGTCGCGAACGCGGATGAGCCTGAAGAGGATGTCGTCGAGCTTCTCCTCGGTGGGGACCCATGCAGTGCCGCCCGGAAGTGATGTCATGAAGTGAGGGAACTTGCCGCCCATGATGGCGATGACGCGAGCGGCTTCGGCTTGCAGCTCCAGGGCCTCGAGATAATGTGCGACGCCGATGAGCGCGAGCTCAGGTGGCATCGTCTGCGAGTAGGCCGGATGATTGAACCAACCATTGGTGAAGATCGACAGCTGGCCGCCGGCTACGAGGCCCTTGAGCTTGTCTTGCACGGCCTTGAAGTCCGACGTGGTCGTTCCCGCCTGCTGCGCCAGTGCGTAGGTGTTTGCAATGTTGGCCTCGAGCGCCTTGCCCGGATCGATGTAGTCCAGGGCCGCCAAGGTGTAGAACCACAAGATGTGGCTATGCAGGTACTGCGCGGCCTCGATGATGTTGCGTACGATTCGAGCACCGTTTGGAATCGTGACCTCGAGAGCCTGCTCGGCAGCCATTGTGGCAGCGTGACCGTGCGAGATCGGGCACACGCCGCAGATACGCTGGGCGACATAGAAGGCGTCTGACGGTGCCCTACCTTTCAGGACCATTTCCATGCCACGGAACAGTGTTCCCGACACCCAAGCGTCCTTAATTACACCGTTCTCCACCTCGCACTCGACGCGGAGATGTCCTTCGATTCGCGTTACCGGATCGATGACGATGTTAGTGGCCATCAGCTATCGCCTCCCTTCTTGGCGCGCTTGCGGTCGTAGTCCTTCATTTCTTCCGTGGGAGGTCCCTCGCCGATACGGCCAGCCGCGTACATGCCAACGCCGTGAACGACGAGCGCGCCCGCAACAACGCCGCCGGCAAGAGCGGCCACCTTGGCCGGGTTGTAGCCGCCGGTCTCGGTGTACTGGCCGATGCCGATATGGCGGAAGCGGTCCAAGAACGGGGCGTTCTCGTCGACCCAATCGAAGTCGCCACAACCGATACAGGGAGAGCCGGACTCGACGCACCAGGAAACTTGGTTGTTCCAGCGCACCGTCGGGCAGTTGGTGTAGGTCTGTGGGCCCTTGCAGCCCATTGCGTAGAGGCAGTAGTTCTTGGCCTCCTCGGCGCTTCCAAACTGCTGGACGAACTCGCCGTTCTCAAAGTGCCCGCGGCGCGGACAGTTGTCGTGGACCGTCTGCCCAAAGATGATTTTGGGGCGGCCGAACTGGTCGAGGTCTTTGAGAATCGCGCCGCTCTCGAGCTTGCCCAAGAGCAAGACGTCGACAACCATCGTCACTATCCATTCCGGGTTCACTGGGCAGGTCGGCAGGTTGATGACGGGCGTCGCGACGTTTTGCGACTTGAGGTACTCGCCGATGCCCATGGCCTTGGCGGGGTTCGGGTAGGCTTTTACCCACCCGCCGTCCACAGCGCACGAGCCGACCGCGAGAATGGCCGCGGCATTGGGGGCGACTTCCATGATCTGTTCGAGGCTGGGCTTTCCGGCGATGCGGAGCGCATTTCCGTCCCAGCCGGTCATAACAGCACCCTCGTAGATCATGATGAACTTGCCCTTGTACTTCGCGACCGTTTCTTTGAGCGCAGCCTCGGCAGATTCGCCGGTCGCATACATGAGCGTCTCCATGTAGTTCATCGACAGTATGTCGAGAACAATCTGTGCGACGTCAGGGTAGGTCGACTGGGCCGTGGACTCCGTGCAACCGGTGCACAGGCCTCCATCCAGCCAAACGGCGGGAGTGAGTTTCAGAGCGACGGCTTTCTCGACAGCAGCGGCAATCGTCGGAACCATCGCTTCACTCAGCCCAAGCATCGCGGCTACCGAGCCGCAGAACTTGAGGAAGTGGCGACGGGTTACTCCGCGATCTGCGAGCTGCTCGTAGAGCAATCGATCCTCATGCGCCATGACTTACACCTCCTAGTGTGGTTCCGATGGTCAGGTCTACGTTACGGTTCCGACCGACGCGTGCCGCCACTCTCGGCGGTTCCGACTGCGACGGCGGACTAAACGACCGGCAGTCCTCCTTCCGAGATGACCCAGGGGCGGACATAACTGTATGTGGACGGCTTTGCGCAGCGGCAACTGCGGTCGGCCGATCCAAACCGTGTGGGATGTGCGGACGGACACGCCGCCAAGAGGCGGAGTCAACCGACCAAGAGAAGGGGGAGGGATTCTGAGTCGAGAGTGGCGGGCGGTGAGCTGAGCACCAGGCCCTCTGGCGAAGCGAGTATGTGGACTGCGTTAGACCGGCAGGACACTCTCGTATTTCCCCCTCAAGACGACGAATCGACAGCGCACCGGTCCGTTCACTGACACTTCTGGCGAACGGTGCGCTCGCAAGGGCCAGCCGGGGATGAAAGAACCTGCACAAGCACATTCTACACACACTTTGGGCGAAGAAGCACAGCCGAAAGGCGGAGCGGGGCAGGGTGGAAGCGCTCAGGCAAACTACAATGCAGGCGCCGAGCGTCGTGGCGGCGAATACCGCTTTGAATAGCATTTCGATTCGCGAGTGGAGAGATGTGGCAATGGCACCACTAGGTCAAATCGTCGTTGATGTGCGGGGTTTGGATTCATCCCTGAGGACCCCAATCTTGTTCGCTCTTGTCGACAAGCTCGTTTCGCTCCGCGCCAAGGACCAGTTGCTGGTCGTTACCGACCATGAGGCGAGTGGGCTTGGATACCAGATTGATCTGCGCAAGGAGACCCGCGGCAAGTTCGAGTTCTCGTGCGATCAACGTTCGGATGGAGCCTGGGTGGCCTTCATTCGTCCGTTGAAGCTCTAGTCGTCTTGGGCGAGGCGGGGCAGCAGGTCTACAAGGTCTGCTAGGCTGCCGCTCCAATCACAGGGCACGCCGAGACCTCCTCCCACGTAAAACGTCCGCATCCCCAGATCCGCAGCCGGCATATCCAGCGCGCGGTCGTCGCCGACCATCAGGCACGATGGCGGGGCGACGCCCACCATCGCTGCAGTCTCGGCAAAGTACGCGGCGTGCGGTTTGGTCGCGTGCATATTCTCGTAGCTCGTGACAGCGTGCACCGCGAGGTCGTCAATACTGGCCCATCGCATGCGCTCGTCAATTGCTGAGCGAGGAAAAATCGGATTAGTGGCTATTGCCACTTTGAGTCCCAGTTTCAAGCACGTCTCTACGGCTCGCCGAGCCCCCGGCATTGGTGTGAAGTCCCTTCGCAGGCTGGGAAAGACCTCACGATAGAAACGCTCAAACGGCAGCGCGAACTCCTCAAGATCGAGGTCAGCGTGGGTCAGCCTGTGAAAACAGGCGTTGAACGCGTCTCGGTTGGTCAGTCCGGGGTGGGGAAGCGACATGGCTTCTGTTCCGGCGAGCACCGCAGCAAGACCCTCGTCAGGAGTGGTGCCGGCCAGTGCCTCGGCGACCACGGGCCCCAATGCGGTGAAGTACTCGCGAAGAAACGAATCGAGATCGATATCAAGAAGGGTTCCGTCAAGGTCGAACAGCACTGCTCTGAGCACGGGGAGACCTTTCTGCGTGATGAGTCGGCAAAATCGTAGCACGCAGCTACGGAAGCCAGGCCCCGTCCTCAGCTTAAACTGCCCCCATATTCCTGAAGAAGGCTTGACAATACCCATACCACTGGGGGTATCCTCGTTGCGGCCCGAGATATACCCCTAGGGGCATTAGCAGGGACACGGGCATGGACACCACGCGCAGCAGAAGGGGAGCCAAGAACATGTCGGCAGTCAACGGCAGCATCGAACAGGCGCTCAAAGAGATTTGCGGCGACGACCGAGTTCGTACGGATCGCCGAGAGCGCAAGATGTACTCCTCTGACATCGGGGCGATGCCGAAACTGGTGAAACCGTTCGTCCCCGCCGGAATCGCCGGAGCTGTGGTCAGACCGCGCGATGAGGCGCAGGTCGTCAAGCTGGCTAAGCTGGCCCAGAGCCGCGGCGTCAGACTCGTCCCGCGCGGTTGGGCGACGAGTGGCTACGGTGGAGTCCTGCCGCAGTCGGGGGCCGTAGTGGTCGACATGAGCGGCCAGCAGCGGGTGCTGTCAATCGATGCCGAGAACCTGACGGTGCGCGTCGAGGCCGGCGCGATATGGGAGAACGTCGACCGTGAAATCGGCCTACAGGGGCTGGCGTTGCGGCTCTATCCGTCGTCGTATCCGAGCTCCTCGGTCGCTGGCTGGCTTGCGCAGGGAGGATCGGGTTTTGGCAGCTACGAATTTGGAAACTTCAAGGATTCCGTCACGTCGGCTCGCGTGGTGCTTCCCACCGGAGTGGTCAAGGACTTCTCGGGCGAGGAGCTCCTGTCGCTTGTTGCGGATGCCGAGGGGATTACCGGCATCATCACTGAGATTGAGTTTCGCGTTCGGGTGCTCGAAGCAGAGGCGCACCGGCTCGTCGCCTTCAAGGGTACAGGCGCTCTGGGGAAGGCTTTGTCGGCAATCTCGGCTCAGAAGCTCGCAATCTGGTCGATTACATTTCTGAACCCTGAGTCCACCCGGCTCAAGAAACAGCTCCCGCACCATCACGGCCACCCGTGGGAGATGGAACACGAGCACTTCGAGCCGTCCCTGCCCGAGGCCTACCTCGCAGTGATCGCCTACCCGGAGTCGCGGCGGAGGAGCATCGACGGCCCCCTCGATGTGATCGTGGCGCAGAGCGGTGGTGCCGTGCTCGATGCCGAGTCGACGGAGCACGAGTGGGAGCAGCGGTTTGCACCCATGCGCCTGAAGCGCATCGGGCCCTCCATCGTGCCCACCGAAGTCATCGTGCCGCTCGCCGAGATGCCCGCCGTCCTTGACGAGATCGCCGTCAAGATCTCCCAGCCGTTCATCCTCGAGGGCATGGTCGGCAAAGGCGACAAGGTCGTGCTTCTCGGCTTCATCCCGCATGATGAGCGATCCTTCAACTTCAACCTTGCGTTCGCGCTCTCCCTGTCGGTCATCAAGATCGCCAAGGCGCACGGCGGCGCCGCGTACTCCACCGGCCTGTACTTTCGCCGAGAGGCTGAAAGCGTCCTGGGCGCGGGCAAAGTCGCCCAGCTCAAGCGCTATAAGTCCGAGGTGGATCCGGCAGGAATCATGAACCCGGGCAAGGTGATGGGCAGCGGACTCATCGACTTCATCATGGGTAGCGCGACCGCCTTTGAGCCGCTCATTCGCCCTATCGCCAACGCGGCCAAGCCTCCGAGTTCACCGGGCGACCTGTCTAGAGACGTGAACGGAATCCCCGGCGACGTCGCATTCATGGCGTATGCCTGTGCCCGATGTGGCTACTGCGTCCCCACGTGCGAGCAGTTCTCTGGCCGCGGGTGGGAAAGCCAGTCTCCTCGGGGCAAGTACGCCTACCTGCGTGAGGTGATTGCGGGCCGAGAGAAGTGGGACCGCAAGGCCATCGATACGATGCTCATCTGTACCACGTGCGAGGTCTGTAACACACGCTGCCAGCTGCAGCTTCCCATCGAGCACAACTGGATGGCGATGCGCGGCAAGCTGATCAACGAGGAGAGACGGGGCACGTTCCCGCCGTTCGAGATGATGGCGGCTTCGCTCAGGGGAGAGAAGGATATCTGGGCTGGAAAGGCCGAGCATCGTGCCGATTGGATCCCGGACGACATCGCGGACAAGATCACTGACAAGGGCCCGATCATGTACTTCGCAGGCTGCACCGCAAGCTTCGTGGAGAAGGATGTCGCCGAGGCGACCGCTCGCCTGTTGACGGACGCCGGCTATGAGCTGTCCTATATGGGCTCCGACGAAGCCTGCTGCGGCATCCCCATGAAGGTCGCAGGAAAGTGGGACCTGTTTGAGGAGATCTATGTCCACAACGTGACCGAGGCTCGTAAGCGTGGCGCCAAGACTATCGTGACGTCGTGTCCCGCCTGCGCGTTGGTGTGGAAGGAGCTTTACGCCAACCTGGCGTCAGAGCGTGGCGAGGAGTACGAGTTCGAAATCAAGCACTATTCCGAGCTCATCGCCCCAGCTCTTGCTGATGGTCGTCTCGAGCTCAAGAATCCCGTCGAGGGCCGCATCACGTTCCACGACTCGTGCCATGCGGGCCGCGCTCAGGGGATCTACGAGCCGCCACGGGACATGCTCAAGGCGATTCCTGGCGTCGACTATGTCGAGATGGAGCACAACCGCGAAGAGGGCCTGTGCTGCGGCTCGGTTCTCACTCTGGTCGGCGAGATTGAGGTGGCTCCTATACTTGGCGGCCATCGCCTGGGCGAGGCAGTGGATGCAGGTGCCGAGACGGTTGTGGCTCTATGTCCCTGCTGCCAAGTGCAGTTGCGTGACAGCAATATCAAGAACAACCTCGGCTTGAAGATCGACGACCTGTCGCGCATCGTTGCTCAGTCTGCTGGCTACGACATTCCTGAGTCCACCGAATACTCGATGTACATGTGGGGCTTCTTCGACAAGTTCATCATCCTGATGGAGCCGGCGAACATGGCGCAGCTCATGACGCGGATCTTCCCACAGATGATGGACAACATGCCCATCGGCATGAAGCCGATGATGCTGGCCATGAAGCACGTTCCCGGTGGCCTGACCCTAATGGAAAAGATGATGCCGTCCCTCTTCCCGATGATGGCCCCCGGCATCCTGGGCAAGGTCATGCCGGATATGGTGGCGGCGGTTGGCGACTACATCGGCGAAATGCCGGACGACATGGCGGCACTGATGCCGGCTTTGCTTCCCGAGACAATGGATTCGCTGATGCCGACATACCTACCGCAGCTGATTCCCTATCTCACTCCCAAGTTCATTGACTATGTGAGAAATGACACTTGATCTGCGATTTGGATTCCCAGCCAAGTGAAGGGCGGTCCTGAAACATTGGGTCCGCCCTTCACTTGGCGCAGAGAGTTAGTTCAATTTGTGTCTCAAGTCACATCTAAGCATGCCGATAAGAGAAATATGAGCCTAGAAACCACATTAGACAGCGTAGCCCCGAAGCTGTCGGCAGTTCCCCTGTTTGCGGACCTATCGGCGGAGAGTCTGCACACGCTTTCGGGCATCGTGACGTTTCGGCGATACGCCAAAGGATCAATCATCATCTCCCAAGACGACGTCGGTACCTGCATGTATCTGCTCACCTCAGGCCGTGCGAAGGTATCCATCGCGAGTCCGCATGGCCAGGAGCTCGTACTCGACTTTCTTGAAGCGCCTGCTCACTTTGGTGAGATGTCGCTCGTAGACGCGAAGTCCAGAAGCGCTGATGTGCGCGCTGTGACCGACGTCGAGGTGTTGGTCTTGGAAGGGCGTGACCTCTCTGCTGCCGTTCAGATTCAGCCGAGACTTGCACTGAGCCTCATCGCTACGCTTTCTCAGCGGCTTCGCGGCACCATCGCCCGTCTCGAAGATCTAGCCTTCCACGATGCGACTCACCGAGTCATGCGCGTTATTCTCAACGTGGCTACCGCCGGACTTGAAACGCGAGGAGCGCCGGTAGTGCAGGGGATGACGCACAACGACATCGCCACTTTGGCTGGTACATCCCGAGAAACCGCCAGCAGAATCATCTCGCATCTGACCCGTGAGGGAATCATCGTTGCCAAGGGCCGTCGGCTCACAGTCGACCTGTTCGGACTGAGCGAGCGTCTCGAACTGGAGTGAACGGGGACATACCGTTTAGGTCGAAGTTAACGAGAGCAGGGGAAACGATGAAGGATTTCACTGTCGAGGAGCTTTCCGATTTTGACGGCAAGGACGGTCGTGCGGCGTACGTGGCCTACGAGGGTGTTGTCTACGACGTGACCGAAAGCGCGATGTGGAATGACGGCGATCACGAGGGAATGCACTTTGCCGGTGCGGACTTGACCGCCGAGCATGCCGACGCGCCACATGACGTCTACGTCACAGATTTCACCGAAGTGGGCCGACTGGTCTGATCTACCTCGACCGCTCGAACAGAGCCAAAGTCTCCACGTGGTAGGTCTGGGGGAACATGTCGATGGGAGTGGCTCGCGCGAGTGTGTAGCCGTTCTCCGCCAGAGCCCCGGCATCGCGAGCGAGAGTGGCGGGGTCGCAAGATACGTATGCGATGCGCCGGGCGCTCGTGCGTGCGAGTGCTTCAATCGTCTCGCTGGTAAGGCCTGCTCGCGGGGGGTCGACAAGGGCGAGGTCGACGTGGCCGATAGCAGCAAGCTCTCGGCCGGCATCGCCGCCGATTACATCTGCCCATAGCTCCTCGTCTTCCAAGTTGCGCCTCAAGTCGCGCACGGCACTTGAAGCTGACTCGACTGCGACTACTTCCCCGGCTTTCTCGGCGAGTGGCAGGGTGAAGGTGCCCGCGCCGGCGAAGAGGTCAAGCACGCGGTCGGAGCCGTCGGCACGCAGCGCGTCGATGGCGAGAGAAACCAGTGACTCGGCGGCGCGTGTGTTGACCTGAAAAAAGCTGGGCGCCGAGACGGTCATGGTCGTGCCGAGGAGTCGCTCGCGCCACGCGCCCTTGCCGGATAGAACTTCGACACCTGCGATCTTTCGTTCTTTGGCGGGTCCTTTGACCAACACCCGGACCAGACTCGTCGTTCTGAGTGCTTGTCCCAGCGTCGTGGCGACGGGTCGACGCGGGAACGGGCCAGGAGCGCCCCAGAGCGCCACCTCGGCATCGCGTGTGTTGGTCCCAACCCGCAGCGCGACGCGTGTGAGGCCAAAGTCCTGCTCGCCAGCGATGTAGCGAAGTGCGCCGCCGAGCGCCTTGGGAGCGCGGCGGTACTTATCGGGAAGCAGGAGACACTCCTCGACCTGCACGAACTCCTCCGAACCTGCGCGGTGAAAGCCGAGACGCGGCCGACCGGAAGAGGTGTCGACAACGAACTCCACTTTGTTGCGATACCCATACTGGGCAGGGGAGGGAACCGTTTGCGCGACAAGGTCCTGGGCAGCAGCAAGGTGTCCGATGCGCGTCAGAGCGTCAACCACCATCCGTCGCTTGGCGTCGAGCTGTGTGGGATAGGCCACGTGCTGCCACGAGCATCCGCCACACACACCAAAGTAGGGACATGGAGCCTCGACACGGTGTGGGGATGGGGTGAGTACGCGAATTGTCTCAGCGCGCACAAACCGGCCACGATCCTCGAGTATCTCGGCTTCGACCGTGTCGCCCGGGACGGCGCCGTGCACGAATGCGGTGCGGCCATCCTCGAGGTGCGCGATTGCGTCTCCACCGTATGCTAGGCTTTCGATGTCGAGCGTGATCAACGGTCGTTCTCCTGACTGCAGATATGCCTACGGGCCATCGTACCGCGATTCGTCACTGCGCCTCGCGTTTGAATCGGCCGAGCTGAAAGCCGATACTCTCATCGGAGGGGACGCGCAAGACGACACGGCGCGCCAATCGAATCATTCAGCTTCAACGAGGAGGTTCCTCGCGGTGACAGCCAAGACAGTACTGGTTGTGCATGATGATGCTGAACTCGTGGCGTCACTACGTCTCGCGTTGGATGCCCAGGCGCCGGATATCGAGCTCGTAAACGCGCTCTCGGGCCCGCGTGCTCTGGGGATGATAGCTCAGACCGTCCCCACCGTGCTCGTGGTAGACGCGGAACTGGCCGGCAATGACGGCTATGCTTTCACTCGCCAGGTTAAGGTGGCACCGGAAACGGCACAGGTGCCCGTGATCATCGTTTCGCTGAATCCCAGCGAAGTCTCGGCCCTCAAGGCGCGTCAGGTCGGCGCAGCGGCGCACCTGCCTTCGACCGGTCCGGTCGAATCGCTGGTTGCCAAGATCATCGCTTTAGCGTCGCAGGCTACAGCGCCAGGTTCAGCCGCTGTCTTGCCCGGAGAGCCTGCCGCGGTTCCGACGATGGCGACCACCCCTGTGGTGGCGAGCGTCCCGGCGATGAACACCGTCGCCTCACCAGCCTCTGTGGCGGTTCCGACCGGTGCGTCCCCCTCCCCGGAGGCGGTTGACGATGCGACGTACGGCGCGCCGCAGCCGGTCTCGGCTGCGATGAGTTACGCCACTAGTGCCGGGCCGGCTGCAAGTCCGCGTACGCCGCAGCCACAGGTTGTCTCGGAGTCAGCTCCATCGGGTCCCCCGGGCAGCAACGCGCCCCACATCGACGACCTACTGAGGCTCATGCTCGAGCGCGGTGGATCTGACTTGCACATCGCTGTCGGGAGCTCACCGGGTATTCGTCAACGCGGTGAACTGCTGCCAGTGGAAGACATGCGTCCGCTCTCGCCACGTGACACGATGGAGATGATTCTCGGGCTTCTCTCCGAGGAGCAGCGCCGCCGTTTTGAGACCGAGCTTGAGCTCGACTTCGCCTACAGCATCCCCGGAGTGTCGCGATTTCGCGCCAACGTCTTTCAGCAGCGCAACTCGATGGGTGCTGTATTTCGCGTAATTCCCATCAAGATTCCGACGCTTGAAGACCTCGGTCTTCCAAAGGTCTGCACCTACTTGGCCGAACGCCCCCGCGGTCTCGTACTCGTCACCGGTCCCACGGGCTCAGGCAAGTCGACCACTCTGGCCGCGATGCTTGATCACATCAATGAGACACGCGCTCTGCACATCATGACCATGGAAGATCCCATCGAGTTCATGCACCGCAACAAGAAGTCCTACGTTAACCAGCGCGAAGTCGGTGAGGACACCCATTCATTTGCCTCGGCGCTGAAGCGTGTGCTGCGGCAGGATCCGGATGTCATCATGGTTGGCGAGATGCGGGACTTGGAGACCATTAGTTCAGCGATCACCGCAGCCGAGACTGGCCATTTGGTCTTGGCGACGCTGCATACGACAGGCGGTCCAGAGACCGTTGACCGCGTGATTGACGTCTTTCCGCCACATCAGCAGCAGCAGGTGCGCATGCAACTGTCAAATTCGCTTGAGGGCGTCTTGTCGCAAACGCTGCTACGTAGCGTCGATGGACGTGGGCGTCTGATGGCGATGGAGATCATGTTGGGAGTCCCGGCTATCCAGAACCTGATCCGAGAGGGCAAGACCCATCAGATGGAGACAATCATTCAGGGTGGCGCCTCTTTGGGGATGCAGACACTGGACCAGAGCCTCAAGAACCTGCTGACCGCCGGCAAGGTGACCTTCGAGGAGGCGATCAGCAAGGCCAAGAGCCCTCGCGATCTCGCCGCGATGATGGGGCGCAAACTCTAGGCCACACGGCAAACGCGCCACACCAGCGGTCTGCGGTATAGCCCGCTGCTTCGTATTCGAGGGAGGACGGCCGAATGAGTACAGACCACGTTTCGGTCCGTTGGGCCGGTCAACGCCAGATGGTCGCGTGGGATGCAGCCGGTCATGGAATCGTCATGGACGCGCCTGCGCAGTACGGCGGGCAGAGCACGGGAGCGAGGCCTCTCGAGGTCTTTCTGGAGGCGCTGGGTGCCTGTACTGCCATGGACGTTGTCGCTGTCCTCGAGAAGAAGCGTCAGCACTTCACGGATCTAGAAGTTTTGGTAACCGCGACCCAGCGTGAAGACGAGTTTCCCAAGATCTACAACCGAATCGCACTCGAATACGTCGTGACCGGGTATGGGGTCAAGCCCGCCGCAGTGGCCCGCGCCGTAGAGCTTTCCCAGGAGAAGTACTGCTCGGTGCGCGGCATGCTCGGCCCCGCTGTCACCATAGTCACGTCCTTTCGCGTCGAGGAAGCTCTAGCGCCCAACGTCGATCAAGAAACGCCAGCGACGTGACATCGTCGCCTGCGCCGCGGCCTGCGATCAAGCGCAAGTCAGCCCAGAGTACCGTCGCCTCCGACGCGGTCTTGCTTCCGGTCTTCAACGAGGAGTCGACGGTCGACGCAGTGCTCGATGCCGTCCGCGCGTACTTCGATGGCGAGGTCATCGTGGTCGACGACGGTTCGACCGACGAGACGCCCCGCGTCTTGGCGGCCCGCGACGACATCACCGTGGTTCATCTCGACCGCAACTGCGGCTACGGATGCGCGCTCAAGATTGGCTTTCGTATCGCGCACGACTTGGGCGTTTCTCGCCTCATCACCATGGACTGCGACGGTCAGCACGAGCCCGCGCACATCCCACAGTTTCTCTCGGCGATGGAAGTGGGCGGCGATATCGTGTCAGGAAGCCGCTACCTACCAGGAAGTGCGATGGTTGGAGTTGCACCAGAGTCCAGGCAAGCGATCAACCAGCGCATCACTGCCCAGATCAACGCGGTCACCGGATGGGGCCTGACGGACGCGTTTTGCGGCTTCAAAGCTTATCGGCTGGACGCGCTGGACTGTATCCGACTCGTTGAGCCGGGCTATGCGATGCCGCTCGAGCTCTGGGCCAAGGCGTGGAAGTGTGCTTTGAGCGTGCGCGAAATCCCAGTCGAACGCATCTACTGCGACCATGAGCGCTCTTTTGGCGTGGAGCTGGATGACCCGGAGACCCGTTTTGCCTACTATCTCGACGTGTGGGGCCGCGCCCTGAAGGAGGACTCGTGATTCTCGAACCCCTCTGCGAAGCCATGTGCATCGGTGCGCATCCGGACGACGTCGAAATCGGCATGGGCGGTACCGTCGCCCAGCTCGTGCGCGAGGGAGCTCGCGTGGTCATCGTCGACCTCACCAACGGAGAGCCCACTCCGCACGGGACGCTTGAGCGGCGCGCCGCTGAGTCCGCGCGCGCGGCAGAGATTCTCGGCGTAGAGCGGCGCACGCTGTCGCAGCCCAACCGCTACCTCTTCGACACCGTCGAAGCGCGAATCGAGCTCGCCCAGGTCATGCGGGAATTTCGCCCGCGCACGATCTTTGTCCCGTATGCCGAGGACACCCATCCCGACCACATCGCTGCCTCGCGCATCGCCGTTGCGGCCCGCTTCTATGCCAAGTTCACTCACACCGACATGAGCGGGGAGCCGTTCTTTCCCGAGCGCGTCTACCGGTACATGGCGGTACACATGCGGGTCGTGGCCGAGCCTTCCTTCATCGTCGACGTGACCGATGACCTTCCCACGAAGCTCGAGGCACTCGGGGCCTACGAGTCGCAGTTCTCCGGCAATCCGACGAACGCCGGTGTCATCGACCTGGTGGCCGGACAGGCGGCGATGTGGGGCGCTGTCGCGCGCGTGTCGGCAGGGGAGCCGTTCTTCGCACTCGAGCCGCTCGCCATCCGCTCCGTCACCGACCTCATCTAGGGAGGCAGCGTGGTTCACGCGAAGCCGGCGCTTCCAGCAGGTCACGGTGAGGTGCTCACGCGCCCGCCCTTCGAGGACTGGGCGGCTCTTGCGAGCTCCAACCACTCAGCCGCGCAGTCGTGGGCCTTCACGGTGGCTGGCGTCCCCGCTCAGCAGCTGCGCCAGCAGGCTCGCCGAGAAGCCCTCGAGGCTGCAGCGGAGTTCTCGGCGAAGCTGGGTGTTTCGGTTGCGGCAGCGGGCTCGCCTGACGACCTCATCATCGCGACCGGCCACCAGCCTGAGCTCTACCATCCCGGCGTGTGGATCAAGGACTTTCTGCTGCAGCGAGTTGCTCGGGAGGTCTCGGCGACAGCCATCGACTTTGTGGTGGACTCCGACAACTTCCAAGTGCTTGGAGTCAGCTCGCCCTGCATGATTCCGGGCGTGAAGCGCTGCCAGCAGTATCTGGCCATCGGCAGCCAGAATGGTTGGTACGCGGGTTCCCCGGTTCCAAGTGATCGCGATGTTCACGACTTCTGCGCTGCCGTCGACCAGATGCTCTCATCGCTTCCGACGCCCGCTGTGCGTCGACACTTTGCGACGTTTTGCGCAGAGTTGCAGGCTCTCAGGCCGCACGCAACCAACCTCGCCGAACTCATCACCATGGCGCGACGGCGCTACGAGGAGCCAGCAGGAAGCGACTATCTTGAGCTGGCGGTGACACGGGTCGCACGCATGGGAGCGTTTCGCACGTTTGTAGTCGATCTGGCGCTTAATGCCGCCCGTTTTGCGGATGCGTACAACGCCGAGCTCGCCGAGTACCGCATGGTGAACAAGACGCGGTCGGCTGCCCAGCCCTTCCCTGACCTCGCCGTGGCTGACGGTTTCGTTGAGCTGCCGCTGTGGCTGTTGGGCGAGAACGGCCGCACGTCGGTCCTTGCGAGCAGTGCAATCGACGGAACCATCCGTCTGGTGGGGGTCGACGGGACCGTGATCGCCGACTTGCCTGCTGACCCCTCAGCGGCGGTGGAAGCGCTCGAAGCATCCGGCATGCTCATCGCGCCGAAGGCGCTCGCTCTGACCACGTATGTGCGTCTGTTTGCTTGCGACCTGTTTATTCACGGCGTGGGCGGAGGGCGCTACGACCGTATCACCGACGGCGTATGCAGGCGCTACTACGGTGTCGAGCCTCCCAAGTTCGTGGTGGCCTCGATCACGATGTACCTGCCGCTCGGCGCACACATCGTCACTGACGAGGAGGTTGCCGCCGCCCGAGCCCGACTCAACCGGCTTTCGCACAACCCCGATGCGCTTCTCGGCGAAGTGGAGTTCGACTCGGAAGGCGAGCGTAGCCGAGCAGTCGCCCTGGCCGCAGAGAAGACGGAGCTGGTCTCGGCGATAGCGAGGCCCGACGCTGACAAGAAGGCGGTCGGCATCAGGATTCGCGAGGTCAACGTGGCCCTCGCTGCGCTTCTGGAGCCGCTGCGCGAGGGGATGGATGCTGAGCTTGCGGGTCTTGAGGCGCAGCTCGCAGCTTCCGAGATACTGACCGATCGCACCTACCCGTTCTGTTTCTGGTCGCCGCTCGAGGTCGCCGACAAGGCGCGGTAGATGATTGGCGGCCACGGGCGGAGCACGAGTCGCACCTTTGCGGCGAGGAGCGCGCGACGCGGACGCGAGATTGTGACATGCGTGCTGCAGGGTTAGAATCGCGCCGATGGCTGAATAGCCTTGTCCGTTTGAGAGGATGGGTCCATGTCACTGCCTGTTGTTGATGCAAACCTCTGCACCGCCTGCGGCATCTGTGTCGATGAGTGCCCCAGCAGCTGCTACGACCTAGAGGACGTCGCTCGTCTGAACCGTCCCGATGATTGCACCGAATGTGGGTCCTGCGTCGATGCGTGCCCCAGCGGCGCAATCACGATGGACTAGCTCTGAGGCCAATCTCAGAACTTCACCACGGAGGGGCCGGGAAAGATTCCGGTCCCTTTTGCGTGTTGCACTCCCCACTCAGCCGCGAGGGCCAGAACCGTCGTTGACGTAGAGTTTTGGCTCGCGCCCGGCGAGCATCCCGATGAATCGCTTGTGATGCGCCGCGTAGACTAGGGCGCCCATCGCGAAGACGAACGCCCAGTCGGGCGAGCCGAGCGCCAGAGCCGCGATCGGGAGTGTGACTGCGGCGGCAACCTGCCCGGCCATCATGTAGCGAGTCAGAGCGATGACCGCCAATCCCACGACCAGTACCGCCAAGAAGTAGCGCCAATCATAGGCAAGCAACGCCCCTGCGCCTGTGGCGAGGCCCTTGCCCGTGCGGTGGAAGCTACGCTCAATCAGTGCCATCCACGCCGAGTAGTTGTGGCCCATCACGGCGCCTGCCACCGCAGCCATCGGCACCCAGAACAGAGGGTTGTGCCACCAGACCGAATTGATCGTGGCAAGTGTCTCGCCCCACGGCTTGAAAGCGGCCAGCGACAAGACAGGAACTCCCGAACTCCACGCCTTGGCGATGAGCGTAGGCACCAGACCCTTCATTCCGTCGCCGAGAACCGCAAGGGCGAACCAGCCCCACGACCCCGTCGTGCGTCGCACGTTCATGGACCCGACGTTGCCGCTTCCATGTTGGGTGATGTCCTCGCCGGTCACGCCGCGCACGATGAGATACGCGCACGGTATCGACCCGATCAGATACGCGCCAAAAAATGTGCCGAGGAGCACCATCCAGCCGCCCGCACCCGTTAGCGAAGTCATCCGTGACTCCTGGGCACGACGCATTCAATTGCGCGGGGCAGGAGAGAGAGCTCATAGCGGCTCTCAAGGAGCACCTCGCCATCGATCTGTGCCGGGAGCGCGACGTCGCACTCGATGACGAGGGCGGAATGCCTGCTCATGTGGACGGGCTTCATGCGCGTGTGACGACCGGTCACCACAAACGGGAGGCGCATAAGTGCCTGGGGAAGCGAGAGCGGGTCGATCATGCACACGTCGAACAGGCCATCGTCGGGCAGCGCGTCAGGCGTGATGAAGAATCCACCGCCATAGGTCTTGCCGATGGTGACGGCGACGATGAGCGTGTCGACGGGCTTGGCATCGGCTCCGTCAAAGCTCAGACGCACAGGGAAGCTGTCGAGCTCCCGGAATAGCACGTGCAGGAGTGCGGTCAGGTAGAGCCACAACCCGGTCCGGCGCTTCGTGACCTTGTACTCGACAGCCTTGGCGGTGACCTTGGCGTCGAGCCCAGCCGCAAAGCTGTTGTTGAAGTGGGTGCCATTGCAGACGCCCACGTCAAAACGGCGTCGTTCGCCGGTGGCCAGAACAAGTGCCGCCTGCGCGAGGTCGGCAGGTATCCCCAGCATGCGTCGCGTATCATTGCCGGAGCCCGTGGCAAGCAGTCCTAGAGCCGGGCGCTCTTGAGCTGGAATGCGCATGAGGCCGTTGAGCACCTCGTGAACCGTCCCATCACCGCCCATCGCCACGACTAGGCTGTAACCTCCGGCGGCGGCGGCGAGTTCTGAGGCATGGCCTGCGCATTCGGTCTGCGCCGTGTCGTGCGGGAAGCTACTCAGCAGTCGCTCGACAATGGGCAGGAGCGCGCCGGTCTCACCGTGACGCGCGGCCGGGTTGACGATCAGCAGCGTGCTGGCGGTCATGAGCTCTCTCCAGGTCGCCGGCTCTCAAGGCACAGCATAGCCGAGAGGCGCCGAGCCGAGACCTCCAGAGCCACCTAGCCGAGACAAGCGCTGCGGCAGTGACGCTCCGTGGGTATGATAGAGTGCGTTCTCGCGTGACACGCCTCCTTAGCTCAGCGGATAGAGCGTCTGCCTCCGGAGCAGAAGGTCGCAGGTTCGAGTCCTGCAGGGGGCACCAAGGGAATTTCATGAGGCCGGCCCCGTTGCATGCGGGCCGGCCTCATGTGTGCACTGCGTACGTGGGTGATCGCCTAGTGGCCCTCGGCCTTCTCTTTCTGGTAGGCCGCGATGACCTTCTGGGCCATCTCGCGTGGTACCTCGGCGTACTCGCCAATCTCGATGGTGTAGGTTCCCGTGCCATGAGTGATTGAGCGCAGTAGCGTCGAGTAGTGGACGACCTCGGCGTACGGCGCCTGCGCGTGGATCCGCTGCATGTCGTCGGCCGAGTCCATCCCCAAGATGCGACCGCGGCGCGAACTCATGTCTCCCATGACGGCACCAGAGTACTGGTCAGGAACGTCGATGTTGAGTGTGGCGACCGGCTCGAGCAAAATCATGTCGGCCTGCTCGACTGCAGCCCGAAATCCGATGCGGGCCGCCATGCGGAAGGCCATCTCGTTGGAGTCGACGGCGTGGTAGGAGCCGTCAAAGACGGCGACCTTGACGTCGACCATCGGGTAGCCGGCCAATACGCCCTCGACCATGCTGTTCTGCACGCCTTTGTCGATGGCCGGGATGAACTGGCGCGGAATCCGGCCGCCGACAATCTCATCTACATACTCGTAACCGGCACCCGGATTGGGCTCGACGCGAAGCTTGCAGTCCGCGAACTGCCCGGAGCCGCCGGTCTGCTTCTTGTGGCGCCCCTGAGCGGAGGCCGTCTTCCGAATCGTCTCGCGATAGGGAATGCGCAGCTCGGCGGTTTCGGCATCAACGTTGTAGCGGTCCTTGAGCTTGGCAATCGCGACGTCGATTCCTGTTTCGCCCAGAGCGTAAAGGACGGTCTGGTGGGTCTCGTCGGAACGCATGAGGAGCAGCGTGGGCTCCTCGGCGATGAGCTTGTTGAGCGCCGTGCCGAGCTTATCCTCGTCGGCCTTGGTCTTGGCAACGATGGCGACCGGATAAAGCGGCTCAGGCAGCGGCAGGGGAGCGATCACGATGTCGCCGTGCACCGAGAGAGTGTCGCCCGTCAGCACGCCGTCGAGCTTGGGCAGGACAGCGATGTCGCCAGCCGGAGCCCCGTCCACATTTGAGGTCTCCTTGCCGACGAGTTTCAAGACGTGGGCGATGCGCTCTTTCTTGCCTGTCCGCGCATCGATGAGCTCGGTACCGGGCGAAAGTGTGCCCGAGAGGACCTTGACGAAGTTCAGGCTGCCGACATAGGGGTCGAAGATCGTCTTAAAGACGAGGCCGGCAGTCGCGCCCTCGGTGGTCACGTGGACTTCGCCGCCGTCGGCGGTGGGAATGGCACCGTGCGCGGTGGGCTCGGGGAAGAACGAAACGATCTCGTCCATCAGATCCTCGATGCCCTGGAGCTTGAGTGCGGACCCAACGAAGACCGGGATAAAGATTCCCTGTGCGATTGCCTTGTCGAGCAATCTCTCCAGTTCGTCTTGGCTGAGCTTCTCGCCCTCGAGGTACTTCTCCATGAGCGACTCGTCGGCCTCGGCGACCAGGTCCGTGAGCTTCTCGCGGGCAGCCTCGGCAGCGTCGATGAACTCGGCGGGGATCTCGAGAACTTCTTCTTTCTCCCCCTCGTGGTGGTAGGCCTTCATACGGATTACGTCGATGACGCCGCGGAAGTCGGCCTCGGCTCCCATCGGAATCTGGACGGCGCCCACACGGTGGCCGAACTTGGCGTCGAGAGCCTTCATCACCGCCGAGAAGTCCGCGTGCTCCTTGTCCATGCGGTTGATGAAGACGGCCCGTGCTATCCCTATGCCGCCGGCGATCTTCCACAGGCGGTCCGTCTGGACCTGGGGTCCGGCGACCGCGTCAACGACAAAGAGCGCCATCTCGGCGGCTTCCATCCCTGCAATGGCGTCGCCCACGAAGTCGGCGTAGCCGGGAGTGTCGATGATGTTGATTTTGACCCCGTCATGAACGACGGGTGCCAGCGAGAGGTTGATTGAGAACTTTCGCTTGATCTCTTCTGGCTCGTAGTCAAGTCCGGAGTGTCCGTCATCCACGGTTCCCAGACGCTTCGTTGCGCCGGACAAGTAGAGCATCGCCTCAGCTAAAGAGGTCTTGCCCGCACCGCCGTGTCCGACGAGTACAACGTTGCGGACTTTATCAGTACCCGGTGCTCCCAAGTGCATCGCCTCCTCGGATAGCGCGCTGTTCACGTCGTCGTGAAAGCGCGGCCCGCGTCAGCGTTCCCGCTGTGCGGGCAACCTCGAATGAGAGTCTACCTCTTCTCGCCGGCCGACAGGCCAGTCTTATCATGAGGCCGCGGTACTGCTAGAATCGCCTGCAGTTCCGCGTCGCGCAAAGATTGCTTCACTGCGTCGTGGCCAGTGTCGTTCAAGCCACTCAAGGAGGCGTGCTGTTCCGTGCACAACAGAGTATCTATTCCGACACTTCTGGTCGCGGGAGCCTTGATCGGGGTTCTGTCACTTTCACTGACGGGCTGCCAAGGCGCGAAGACCTCCGCCGCCACGCCCGCTGCCGATTCAACCTCAACTGAGGCAACACCCGCCGAGCAGCCTGCTGCTGCCACGAATCAGTCAGGAGCGACGTTGTACACACCCGCATACAAGCCAAATGGCAAGGAAGTCGCGGTCATCAAGACGAACAAGGGCACGATCACGGTAAACCTTCTCGGCAATGACGCGCCGATCACGGTCGGCAGCTTTGTGGAGCTCGCCAACAAGAGCTTCTATAACGGCCTGAAGTTTCACCGCTTCGAACCCGGCTTTGTGATCCAAGGTGGCGATCCTCAGACCAAGGATCTCACCGCCGAGCAGGTCAAGGCCAACAGTACCGGCTCGATCGGGACCGGGGGGCCGGGCTACATGATCGCCGGTGAGTTTGCGAACAACCCCAACAAGCATGTCGACGGCACGCTGGCCATGGCACGCTCCCAGAGCCCTGACTCGGGCGGTTCGCAGTTCTATTTCACGCTCGGTCCGCAGTCGTTTCTCGACAATAACTACACCGTCTTCGGTCAGACAACCAAGGGGCTCGACGTGATCCATCAGCTCGGCGCTGGTGACGTGATCGAGTCCATCACCATCGAGAACGCGACTAAGTAGCGTATTGGACGTGGACCAGACCCGCTTTCAGGAAGCGCAGAAGGCGTACAGCGCCGGTGACTTTCGAGCTGCCGCCAAGATGTTTCTGGGCGCCGCAGGGCGGGGTACCGAGGGTAATGGTGCCGCCTACCATATGGCGGGCAACGCGCTGATACACCTGCGTCGGTTCCAAGACGCCGTGACCGTCTACGGACACGCACTTCGCGACTCCATCTACGACAAGCGCGGCGCCGTGTTCGCAAATCTTGGTTCTGCCTATTTGTCGCTCGGCGACTATGCCGAGGCGGTTCGCGCGTACCAGAGTGCACTGGATGAGCCCGGCTACGCGACTCCCTACAAGGCTTACCAGGGAAAAGCCAACGCCCTGCTTGAGCGCGGGAGTGTCGAAGAAGCAGCCATCGCCTTCAGAAAGGGTGCGCTCGAGCCGGGCAATCCCGATCCCGGCAAGGCTCTGGTCAATCTCGGACTCTGCTTTATGGCCCTCAAGAGACCGGCGGATGCGGTTGAGGCCTATCAGGCAGCACTCGGATTCGACCAGTACAGCGGTCGGGGCAAGGCGCTCTCCAATCTGGGCCAGGCCTACTGCGCGTTGGGTGATGACGCGGAGGCGGCCAAGGCCTTCGAGAAGGCGACCGAGCTGCACGGCCACACGCTCTCGCCCAAGGCGCGCGCCGCCTATGATGATGTGCTCGCGCGCTCTCGGCCGCCCGGCCGAGAGGTCGTTGAGGGCTGGCAGACCGGCGAGTTGCCGCATGTCATCGACGTCGGCATCCCTGCGAGTGTGTCTGTTCATGCTCCCGCGATCATCTCGCCAACTGCCGAGCCACTTACTGCGGCCCACAGTGCCTCTGACGTCGGTTCTGCACCCTACGACGCGATGGCCGAGCACGTTTTCGATGGACTTCCGCCCGCGGCTGACCACGCCGCGACTCAACTGGGCGTCGGCAACGACGCCGAGATCGCGGACTTCTTCAGCGTCACCGAAGAGCAGCTCAAGGAGCGTGACCGCGACGCTCGCCGAGAAGGCCGCAGCCACGGAAGCAATCGTGGCGGCAGCTGGAAGGGGCTCGTGGTCTTTGCTGTAATACTTCTGCTGCTCGCGGGGCTGATGGGCGGCGCGTACGCGCTGGGTTTTGGATTCCCCACGCAGACGCAGACAGTAACGAAGCTGCTGGTGGCGCAGGCTGCAGGTGACCCGGTGCAAGGTTTCTGGGTTGCCGTCACAGACAAAGATATTGCCAAGGAAATGGCCAAGATTCCGCCGCTGAAGGCCTCCAACGTAGACAGCGTGCAGATGCATGCGAACGATTCGGTGGTTTTGGCGACCGTGACCCCCAAGAGCGGTGCGCCGCTTCACTACACGTTCACGCTGCGCCGAGAAGGCGTCGGGTGGAAGGTCACCGGCGTGGAGAATGACTGGCGTTCTACCGGTGGCAGCTAGCCGCTGGTTGCACCATCGCATCCGACTGGTATCAAGCGGGAGAGGAACCACAGAGTGGAACAGAACACGTACGTCATGATTAAGCCTGACGCAGTCGCACGAGGACTTGTCGGCGCTATCGTTCAGCGGTTTGAGAATACCGGCCTCAAGATTGCGCGTATGGAGATGAGTACGCTTACGCGCGAGCAGGCCGCAGCGAACTACGCCGAGCACGTGGGCAAGCCCTTCTACGAGGGGCTGGTGAGCTACATCACCTCCGGTCCCGTCGTGAAGATGGTGCTGTCGGGACCCGATGCGGTGGTCGTGTGTCGCAAACTGATGGGAGCTACCAACCCCAAGGACGCGGCGCCGGGAACCATCCGCGGTGACTTCGGGTTGATCATGGACGCCAACGTCGTGCACGGATCGGATTCTCCGGAGTCCGCCGAGCGCGAGGTCGCCATCTTCTTCGGCGGCTAGGGCAGCAGCGAATCGAGACTGCTTTGGCTCGGCTCGGGGAGACCTGAGCCGGGCCAAAGTGTATGTGGTGAAGAAAGTGGCAAGCTTGGGCTAAGGATTGACCGGGATACTCCATCCGTCCAAGTGCGGCGCCCCCTCCGTCGACCGGTCTTGAAAGCTGCGGAGGTCCCACGCATGGCGCCACGTCTTCTCGGTCACCATCAAAGCTCTCGCGAGCTCCTGCTACTCGGAAGAGCGGAGTCCATTTCCGACGCCAGTTTGCTCTCAATCATGATTGGGGAGAGCTCCGGCGCGACCGCGCAGACTCTCTTGGCCCAGCACCCCATCCCCGACGGTTTCTGGAGAGTGTGCGGAGAGGATCTGGTCGCCCTCGAGGGAGTGGGACCCGCGGCAGCGGCGCGGGTGCTTGCCTGCCTGGAGCTGAGCCGACGAGCCTCTGCATGGCGCTGTTCGCCTAGGGCCGTGGTTTCCACGCCCGAGGACGTCGTTGGTCTCTGTTCAGCACAACTGCGCGGCCTGGATCGCGAACACTTCTGGTGTATCGCGCTCAATACCAAGAACCAGCTGCTCAAGGTGGTCGAGGTGTCCATCGGCTCGCTCAACGCCTCGATTGTTCACCCGCGCGAGCTGTTCAAGGAGGCGGTCAAGGTTTCGGCCGCATCAATCGTGCTGGTTCACAATCATCCGAGCGGTGACCCGACGCCGTCTGGTGCCGACGTCCAGCTGACTCGGCGGCTGGTCAAAGCGGGCGACGTGCTAGGAATCGAGGTGCTCGACCACGTGGTGATTGGCGACGGAGGGGAGCATTCGAGCCTCCGAGACCTGGGTCTCATGTAGGAGGTCAAGTGGGGCAGGACACACGCCCCAGACCTGCGACGATGTGCTCAGGTTGGTGCTCGGGCCCGCATGCCGATACCCTCCGCTGTGTTACACTTCGACCGTGTTTACGCACCACCGGCCCGGCCGTTTGAGGTCCAGGGTCGGTTTTGGCGTGCGAGGCGCGGAGACGTGCCCCACGAATGCGCTCCCGGCCTCTTGCCGGAATAGACGAAAAGGAGCGACCGTGTCGCTTGTCGATATGTTCTTCAACTCCTGGGGCGGCGACATGGCCGTCGACTTGGGAACCGCGAATACACTGGTCTCGGTTCGAGGCCGCGGAATAGTCCTCATTGAACCATCGGTCGTCGCGGTCGAGCGGGATAGCAAGCGCGTTTTGGCCGTTGGTCTCGACGCCAAGCGCATGCTCGGCCGCACACCGGCGAGCATTGTCGCTATCCGCCCGCTCAAGGACGGAGTCATCGCCGACTTCGAAGTGACGGAGGCGATGCTGCGCTACTTCATCAACAAGACCCGCGTCAAACGCTTCCCTTGGCAGCCAAAACCGCGTGTGGTCGTGTGCGTTCCCTCGGGCGTGACTGAGGTCGAGAAGCGAGCCGTATTCGAGGCGACGATGTCGGCCGGCGCACGCCAGGCCTACCTCATCGAGGAGCCCATGGCGGCCGCCATCGGCGCTGGTCTCCCCATCCAGGAGCCGACTGGTTCGATGGTTGTCGACATCGGCGGCGGTACCACCGAGGTTGCAGTCATATCGCTTGGCGGCATCGTAGTCGCACAATCAATCCGGATCGCAGGCGACGAGTTTGACGACGCGATCATTGCCTACGTCAAGCGCGTCTACAACGTGCTTATCGGCGAGCGGACTGCCGAGGAGATCAAGTTCGAGATCGGCAGCGCCTGGCCGCTCTTGGAGGAGCTTGATGTTGAGGTGCGTGGGCGGGATCTACTGACGGGTCTGCCCCGCACGATCACGATGGAATCAGAGGAGATTCGCGACGCAATAGAGGAGCCAACGGCTGCCATCGTCGCGGCCGTCAAGGGCACGCTGGAGCAGACTCCGCCCGAGCTGGCGAGTGACTTGATGGAGTATGGAATTGTGTTGACGGGCGGAGGAGCCCTCCTTAAGGGGCTCGACGAGCGGATACGCAATGAGACCGGGATGCCGGTTCATGTCTCGGACAGTGCTCTCACCAACGTGTGTGATGGCTCGGCGCAGGCGCTCGAGGAAATAGACGCCCTCAAGAAGGTGCTGCAGAGCGGGCGCTAGGCCCACTCGCGACGCGTGATGAAGCTGCCGCAGCCAGAGAGACCATCAGGTGCCCTCGGGGTCGTAATCGCGCTTGTGGTTGTCTCACTCGTCATCACCACGGTGTGGTATCGCGAAGGCGACCGCGGGCCGATTCACAAACTGCGGACAGGCGTGCAGACGGCGGCCGCACCGCTTCAAGCCGCTGGAGAATTGGTTACTCGGCCGGTGCGTGGTGTGTTCGCATGGGCCTCTGACCTTGGCGTTTCGCGGAGTCAACTCGCGGCGCTTCGGCGGCAGAACATGGAGCTGCGGACGAGCGTCGCCGGCCTTCAAGAGGCCCGCCAAGAAAACGAACGGCTTCGCGCCCTTTTTGGCTTCGTAAAGACGAGCAACCTTCAGGCCGTCGGCGCGCGCGTCATCGGAAGACCGACCACGTCATATGAGCGAGTCATCACCGTCGATCGCGGAAGCGCTGACGGGATCAAGATTGAGATGCCGGTGCTTGCCGGAGACGGGCTCTTGGGTCAGACAATTTCAGTTACACAGCATAGTGCTCGGGTTCGGCTTATCACAGACGCTCGCTCTGGAGTATCAGCCATGATTCAGGCCAGTCGTGCCGAGGGTGTAGTCAAGGGTATGGTTGGTGGTGGTGTCGCGTTTGCGTTTGTAAGCCGAGAAGCCACAGCCAAGGCCGGAGACGTGATCATCACCTCGGGATTCGGCGGAATCTACCCCAAAGGGTTGCTGGTTGGCGAGATCATCAGCGCTTCGCAAACACCCTCCAGCCTCTTTCAGGACATTCGAGTGGCTCCTGCTGCTGATCTTGCCGGCCTCGAAGAGGTCGTCGTGCTGACCAGTGCTGCGCCGGTTACCGCGATTGGGAGTGGTGAGTAGTGAGCCGCATTCTTCCGACGGTCGGCGCGTTGCTGGTGGCCGCAGTCCTGCAGGCGGCGCTCGCGCCCTATCTGGCAATCGGTCAGGTGGTACCCAACTTCCTGCTCCTCGTGGTTGTGACCATTGCGCTGGTTGAGGGTCCGGGGCCCGGCGCTGCGGTGGGCTTCTCGGCAGGGCTTGTCTTCGATCTATTGGGTAGCGGACCTGTTGGGCCGATGCTGCTGGTTCTGACGCTCACCGGTTATCTGGCGGGATTGATGCACGAGAACATGTTCGCCGAGGGGTGGTTGCTCCCATTGACGGTTCTTGCGATCGCTACGCTTTCGGCTGAGGTCGCATACGGGCTGATTCTTGTCCTACTGAACGTTGGCGGCCCGTTCTGGTCCACCTTCCTGACCAAGATGCTTCCGGGAGCCGTCTATAACACGGTTTTGGCACTCTTGATCTTTCCGTGGTTGGCGCGCTTCTTGCGCCGAGAAACGTCAATTACCACCTTCCAGCGCCTGGGCTAATGCCGCAGGGTGCCGTGCTGTTGTCAGCCTAGCCTCAGTGAGAGAGCGGTCCGCTTGCTCGATTTTCGCCAACAGCTCAAACCCCGGTTCGCGGTTCTCGGCTTCGTCGTGCTCGCGGTTCTGGGCCTTCTTCTGGCGCGGATCTGGACGCTGCAGGTTCTCGACGGTCCCGCCTACGCAAAGCAGGCGAATGACAACCACGTCCGGGAAGTGACTACAGAGGCTCCTCGTGGTCGCATTCTTGACCGAAACGGGAGGGAGCTTGTGACCAATCGGCCGACGATGGCCGTAGTGGTCGCGCCATCGAGCATCAATGATGAGAAGCTCCTGGCTCGACTTTCGACGGTGCTCAATATGCCGGTGGCAGACATCAAGGAGCGGGTCGCGAGCGTCAAACTGGCGCCACTGGCTTCGCGCACCGTCGCCATCGACGTCCCCATGTCTGCGGTTGCCTACATCTCCGAGCACGAAACCGAGTTTCCCGGTGTGGAGGTCCGTACCCAGGCGGTACGCAAGTATCCCCAGGGCTCACTAGCCGCCCATGTGCTCGGCTATGCCGGCGAGGTGTCCCAGTCTGAGCTTGAGTTGCCGGACTCGCCTTATCAATACGGCGACATCGTAGGTAAAGCTGGTGCCGAGAAGTCCTTTGAGAAGGTTTTGCAGGGGGACCGGGGCAGGCAACTCGTCGAAGTCGACGCCAAGGGCCGGCAGCAGACGGTGATACTGAACGGCGAACCCGTAGCCGGGAGAGACGTCGTACTAACTATTGACAGCAAGGTTCAGGCAGTTACAGAAAAGGCGTTAGCTCAAGCCATGGAAGACGCTCACAAAGCCAAGTTTCCCAAGGCTCGAGCGGGGGCTGCGGTTGCAATCGACATCAAGACCGGCGAGATTCTCGCGATGGCTAGTCTCCCCACATACGATCCAGAGCTGTTCTTGGGCGGTATTTCGGAGAAGAACTGGCAGATGCTGACCAGTAAGGATTCGGAGTTCCCGCTTACCAATCGGGCAATCATGGCGCAGTATCCGGCTGCCTCGACCTTCAAGGCGATGACCGGCCTTGCCGGCCTTGAGGCCGGTTTCACCTCGCCCGGCTCCACGTACGACTGCAAGGGCATTTGGACTGGCATGGGTGAGCAGTGGAAGAAGTACTGTTGGGACCACGCGGGTCACGGCAATGAGACCTTCATGGAGGGCATCAGGGACTCCTGTGACACCGTGTTCTATGAGATCGGCTATCGCTTCTACAGGGACAAGGGTGAGAAGCTTCAGAAGTTCGCGCGAAGGTTCGGTTTTGGTGCCGACAGTGGCATCGATCTGCCGGGAGAGGTCTCTGGCCGGATACCCGATGCAGCTTGGAAGGCCTCGTACAACGAGAACTATCCGGAGTACCAGCAGTGGCTTCCTGGTGACACGGTCAACTTGGCGATCGGACAGGGCGACCTGCTGGTCACGCCGCTACAGCTGTTGGATGCATACGCGGGTATCGCCAATGGCGGGAAGGTCATGAAACCGCACGTCATCAAGCAGGTACTTGATGCGCAAGGAACCCCCATTCTCTCGACGTCGCCCGAGGTCGCTTTCGACAGCAAGACCTCGCAGGGCAACCTGTCGACCATGAAGACGGCGTTGGCCAGCGTGACCAAGGACGGCACCGGCAAGGGAGCGTTTGTGGGCTTTCCGGTAGCAGTAGCAGGTAAAACCGGGACCGCACAGGTCACCGGGAAGGACGACATGGCGCTTTTCGTCGGCTTCGCCCCTGTCGAGAAGCCTCGCTATGCGGTCGTGGTTGTGATCGAGGAGGGTGGCCACGGAGGATCGGTCGCCGGTCCCGCAGCAAGGCAGATCTTGGCCGCGTGTCTGGGGCAGAAGATCGAACACGTCACCGCCACGGACGCGTCGAGGTAGCCGAGTGAACGAGAGGAAGCGTCTCTGGTTCATCAACTGGCCTCTGTTGATCGCCGTCACGGCTCTTGCCGTCTACGGCAGCCTGATGGTGCAGTCCGCTACCGCGGGAATGCCCGGGGGGCCTGGACTCTTCAGGCGCCACCTGCTGGGACTCGCAATCGGCCTCGTGCCGATGGTCGTTGTCTGGGCTTTTGACTATCGCACGCTGCAGGGCTGGATTGGGCCACTCCTTCTCATGGATGCGCTGCTTATTCTGTCGCCTCGGATTCCAGGTTTGGGGGCCACAGCCAAAGGAGCGACCTCGTGGCTCTCGGTGGCGGGATTCCGGCTGTTTCAGCCCTCCGAGCCGGCTAAGCTTCTGACGATCGTCGTGATGGCTGCGGTTATCGCCACGTACAAGGGCAAGATCGAGCGCCCTGCCGATCTAGCCAAAGTACTCGGGATCCTCGCAGTGCCACTCGCACTGATCATGCTCCAGCCCGACCTCGGTACGGGTATGGTATTTGTCGCTATCACGGCGGGCATGCTGCTCATCGGGGGGCTCAAGCCTCGCTGGTTTCTGATTCTGGGAATCGTCGGCTTCATCCTCGTGGGCGGGCTGCTGTCTCTGAATACAGCGCTGGACAAGGCACTGAATCGCGACGTCCTCATCAAGCAATACCAGCTCGACCGTCTCCAGGTGTTTGTGGATCCGACACGTGATCCCAAAGGTGCGGGTTACAACCTCGAGCAGTCCAAGATTGCGATCGGCTCGGGCGAGCTCACCGGAAAAGGCCTGGGCTCGGGCACTCAGAGCAACCTGCGGTTTCTCCCTGAGCCGCACACTGACTTCATTTTCTCGGTAACCGCCGAGGAGCTCGGCTTTCTCGGCGCTGTAATCTTGCTCGGGCTCTATTTGGCTCTGCTGATCATCTCTCTTGAGATTGCGGCGTCGTCGCGTGACCTCTTTGGTTCGCTTATCGTGGCAGGGGTTATGACCATGTGGACTTTTCAGATTCTAGAGAACATCGGCATGACCATCGGGCTCATGCCGATTACGGGTATCCCGCTTCCGTTTATGAGTTTTGGGTCATCGTTCATGGTCACCAACTTGGCGGCCGTGGGTATGCTCCTGTCCGTGTGGACGAGACGTCAGGGTGTCTCGGGCTACTAGTCGCTCTTGAGGGGATTAGATGAAACTTCCATTCGACGTTGCAGACTTGATGCGCTCGCGCACCCGGCTTACCGAGGACCGTGATCAGCCGGTGCGCATTGCCGTGTTCGTCGATGTCGAGGCACCAGACCCGCTGGTCGAGGCGGTTAGAGAGGCGCTGCGTCCGCAGACCTCGGGTGCCCGCATCCACGTGGAGGCGTGCGCTCCTGGCGAGACGCTCATAATCGATCCGACCGCCGATGCGGTCATCGCACTGGTTGGAGCCGGCTCGACGCTGCAAGCCTCACTCGCCTCCGCACGTGAGATGTTCGTGCCCACCATCGTGTTGGCTATCGACCAGAGCGCCGACGCGGTTTCGCTTCGTCTGGCCCACCCCGTCCTCGACACCGTGGCGGCATCTCAGCCGGATGCGGTGGTTCACGCGCTGGGCCGATGGCTGGTCGACCGCATCAACGGCAAGCGGCTCGCGATGGCCACCAACTTCGCGTTCATGCGCCGGGCGGTCGCCGAGGAGTCCATCAAGGCCACTTCGTTTCAGAATGGCGTTGTTGGCCTCGTCGCCATCATCCCCGGTGCCGACCTACCGATCATGACCGCCAATCAAGCCAAGATGGTGCTCCAGATCGCTGCGGCTTACGGGCAGACCTTGGGAGTTGAGCGCATAAAGGAGCTGGCTGTTGTGCTCGGCGGGGGATTTGCGTTTCGCACAATTGCTCGGCAGATGCTGGCTTTCATTCCGGGTTTTGGCTGGGCCGTGAAGGCTGGAATCGGCTACTCGGGAACCATGGCAATGGGCTATGCCGCAGTTGAGCACTTTGAAGCTGGCGGCGAGCTGGGCGCCTTGGCAGTCAAGGTCAAGGCCGCACGCGACCGAACGATTGAGGCCGCTCGCGCCCGAGTAGGCCGCGGTGAGCCGGCCGAGGACCCGATCCCTGCCCGTGGCTACGTGGTCGTCTCCGATCAGTCGAGCAGCGAGTTGAGCGGTGAACCGGCGTTGCCTCCTGTGTCCGCAACGCCATTGGTGTCGTCGGCTCCGGAAGGGGCCAACGCTCTGTGACCCCGGCCGATCTCTGGCCTCGCATTGAGCCGCTTCTGAATCGAGTTGAGCGCCCATCCCGCTACGTCGATCGGGAGTGGGGCGCTTGCCACAGCGGCGACGCTGAATACCGCGCCGTGCTTGTGTATCCAGATACCTACGAGATCGGTCAGGCCAACCAGGCCATCGCGATTCTGTACGCAATCCTGAACACGCTTCCCGACGTCGCAGCCGAGCGAGCATACCTGCCTTGGGCCGACATGAGCGCGCTCATGCGCGAAGCAGCCATCCCGCTGTTCTCACTCGAGTCGTGCGCTCCGCTCGGCGGCTTCGACCTCGTGGGCATCACGCTGCCCTACGAGCTCAGCTACAGCAACGTGCTCGAGACCCTCGACCTCGCCGATATCCCTCTGCGCGCTGTGGATCGCGGCGAGGGAGACCCTCTCGTCATCGGTGGCGGTCCCTGTGCCTTCAACCCCGAGCCGGTCGCTGCCTTCTTCGATGCGATCCTTATCGGCGAAGGTGAGGAGGCGCTGGTCGAGATCGTCGCGGCACATCGGTCGGCCAAGGCGCGGGGCGCATCGCGTGGCGAGACTCTTCGGCAGCTCTCACAGGTCGCCGGCGTCTACGTCCCCTCGCTCTACGTCGAGCGACGCGCCGACGGCATCTTTGCCGGAGTTGAGGCCATCGGCGGTGCGCCGACCGTTGTCGTGAAGCGCGTCGTAGCTGACTTCGATGCGCTTGAGCCCCCTACCTGCGGAGTCGTTCCGTTCATGGACGTGGTTCACGACCGGTTTGGCATCGAGGTGCTGCGTGGATGCACGCGTGGCTGCCGCTTCTGCCAAGCGGGGATGGTGTATCGGCCGGTTCGCGAGCGAACGCCTGACTCGATCATGCGCGCCGCGGTCGCCGGGCTGGCATGTACCGGCTATGACGAGATATCCCTCACCTCGCTTTCCACGACCGACCACAGTCAGCTCGAGGAGGTGTTGAGGCGCCTGTCGCGAAGGCTTGCCGGAAGCGGCGTGTCGGTTTCGCTGCCTTCGCTTCGTGTCGATTCATTCGGAGTGGAGATGGCCCGTCTTGTCGCCGGGGGAGGCAAGAAGAGCGGACTGACCTTCGCGCCCGAGGCCGGGACACAGCGCATGCGCGACGTCGTCAACAAGAACGTATCCGAGGACGACCTGCTCGGCGCCGTACAGCGTGCGTTTGAGGCCGGTTGGCGGCGCGTCAAGCTCTACTTCATGATCGGCCTGCCTACCGAGACCGACTCAGACGTTGTCGGCATCGGAGAACTCGTCACTCGCGTGCTGGCCGTTGCAAAAGCAGCCACACCCCCCAATGCACGCGGTTCTGTTCGGATCGCCGTTTCAGTGTCGACGTTCATTCCCAAGGCACACACGCCGTTTCAGTGGGAGCCCCAGATTCCCCTGGCAGAAGTCAGACGACGCCAGACCCTGCTGCGCGAGTCGATGCCGCGCAAGGGTGTGGAGCTGCATTGGCACGACTCCGATGTTTCCTTCCTCGAGGGCGTGATGGCACGCGGCGGCCGAGAAATCGCCGACGTCATCGAGACAGCGTGGCGCGCCGGTGCTCGATTCGACGCGTGGACGGAGTGTTTCTCGCTTCAAACGTGGCTCGATGCGCTTGCCAACAACGGCGTCGACCCATCGGCTGTGGCCAATCGGGAGCGTCTCGTTGACGAGCCGCTGCCCTGGGACCACCTGTCGGCCGGTCTGGATCGCGGCTTCTTGGTCGCCGAACGCGAGCGTGCGCTTGTCGCGACTGTGACGCCGGACTGCAGTTTTGAGGGCTGCACGGGCTGTGAAGTCTGCGATGAACTTGCGGTCGAGATTCGTCTGGCGGGTGATTCGCGTGGCTAATGGTGAGTTCCGTCTGAGAATCCACTACCACAAGGCCGGGCGCCTCAGGTGGCTGTCTCACCTGGAGGTTCTCCACGCACTGGAGCGCGCTGTTCGGCGCGCCGGGCTTGCCTACGCCGTGACCCAAGGATTCAGTCCGCACATGAAGGTGGCATTCGGTCCTGCGCTGCCCGTCGGTACCGCAGGTGACAACGAGTACTACGATGTGTGGCTAACGCGCTACACTGAAGCAAGCGAGGTCTTGTCGAGCCTGCGTGATTCGACTCCGCACGACCTTGCGCCGCTCGGCGCGAAGTATGTCGGCGATAGTGAGCCCTCGTTGGGTGCGGCTATCACGATTGCGGTCTACCGCGTGACGGTAGCCGGAGAGGAGTCGACGTCCAGTCAGGTGCGGATGGCGCTTGAGAGCCTCGTAGGCTTAGGCAGTCTCACCGTGCAGCGCAAGGGCAAAGACAAAGTTTTCGATCTGGCGCGCAGCCTCCCGAAGGAAGCGTGTGTCAGTGAGAAGGACGGTAGATCTGAGGTCGAGATCGTCGTCCGCATGGGGCCCGAGGGGTCCCTCCGCCCTGAGGTGCTCGTGTCACAGGCCCTGAGTCATGCATCGCTTGATGCGACCGTCTCGCACACGACGCGCACAGACACCTTCATCGAGACTACCGAGGGGAACTGGGCGCGTCCCGTGTGACGGGAGAAGTGTTTTCTGTGGCGGGGATAGATCGCGAGATGCTCATCTCGCACGACACAAATGAGACGCGGGTTGCGATTCTTGAAGATCGCGAACTCGTCGAGCTCTATATCGAGCGTCCCAAACGTAGCGTGGTCGGCAACGTCTACCTTGGCAAGGTGTGCGACGTGCTGCCGGGCATGCAGGCGGCGTTTGTCGACATCGGGATTGAGAAGAACACCTTTCTCTACGTCGATGAGGTAGTGGCTCCTGAAGGACTTGAGGGGCTGCCTCGTCGTAACATTCAGTCGATGCTCAAGCCAGGGCAACAGGTGATGGTGCAGGTCACCAAGGATCCCATGGGCACCAAGGGCGCGCGGGTCACCACGGAGATCACGCTTCCGGGCCGCTTTCTGGTTCTGATGCCGTTCTCGGAGTTCGTGGGCGTGTCCAAGAAGGTGGTTGAACCTGAGCGAGAGCGACTGCATTCAATCGTCTCCAAGTACGTCCCGCCCAAGATCGGTGTCATTGTCCGCACCGCTGCGCAAGGGGCTTCCGAGCGCGACTTGGCAAGTGACCTCGAGTTCCTGCTCCGACTGTGGAAGCGCGTCAACCACCAGTCCGCAGAGGCGCTGGCCCCGGAGGTCATTTACACCGAGATGGATCTCGCTCTGAGGCTCGTGCGAGACGTGTTCGCAGAGGACTTTCGCCGCTTGGTCATCGACGACAAGTCGACCTTTGACAAGGTGGCCTCGTTCATCAAGAAGACCTCCCCGGAGCTGCTAAGTAACGTCCAGCTTTACCGGGACAAATCGTCGCTCTTTGGGAGTTATGATCTCCAGCCCACGATTGACTCGGCATTGCGGCGAACGGTGGCTCTTCCGAGCGGGGGCTATCTGACCATCGACAAGACGGAGGCACTCACCGCGGTTGATGTGAATACCGGCAAGTTCGTCGGCAAGAAGAGCCTCGAAGAGACGATTGTGCGCATCAACCTCGAAGCAGCTGATGAGACCGTGCGACAGCTGAGACTGCGAGACATCGGCGGGATCATCGTGATTGACTTCATCGACATGGATGACGCCTCGCACAAAACGCTGCTGGTCGATCGGCTATCCAAAGCGCTGGATCGCGACCGCACCCGGACACGGATGAGCGACGTATCGCGACTGGGTCTAGTCGAGATTACTCGTAAGAACGTCACCGACGGCCTCTATGGCGTCCTCACCGAACCTTGCCAGTGCTGTGGAGGAGAGGGCAGGGTCGTATCTCGGGTGACACGGCGCATTGCGGTTGAACGCCGAATGCGCGAGATTCTGATTACGGGCAAGTCCAACGCCTATCTCTTTGGCCTGAACCCGGAGACCTTTGAGCTCGTGAATGCTCCTGGGCTCAATACAGCCGCTTCGCTGCGTGCCGAGACAGGCAAGCAGGTCTCAATCGTGGCCGACGAGGAGGCCGGCCCCACCGAGGTGCGCATTCTCATCGAGGGGCGCACGGGGCTGCTTCGTCGGGCGTTCGAGTAGCGCGACCGGGAGGGATACGCCCGGCGCCGTTGTTTACGAATGACGCGTTGACGCTCCGCGGTGTCCCTGCTAGCATATCTCCTCGCGCATTGATACGAGTGAAGGGTTCCCCGCATGTACGCAATCGTCGCTACCGGCGGCAAGCAGGTCAAGGTCGAAGCAGGCGACGTTGTCATCGTTGAGAAGCTCGAAGCCCCCGTGGGCGAGAGCGTTACCTTCGACGTCATCTTCTTGGCCGACGAAGACTCCATCGTCGTCGATCCTGCTGTGCTCGCTGCAGCCCGTGTTTCGGGAGAAGTTCTTGAGCACTTCAAGGGCGAGAAGGCTATCATCTTCAAGTTCAAGAAGCGCAAGGGTTACAAGCGTTTGAAGGGTCATCGCCAGTTGCTGACTCGCGTTCGCATCACCGATGTTGTTGCAGAGGCTGCACCAGCCAAGAAGGCCGCTCCTCGCAAGAAGAAGACCGAAGAGCCGGTTGAGCCCGTCGCCGAGACGGTCGAAGCCGCCCAGAATGACTAAGGCAGGGATCGAGAATGGCTCATAAAAAAGGTCTTGGCTCCACAAAGAACGGACGCGACTCGCGCTCTAAGCGTCTAGGAGTGAAGCGTTTCGCCGGCCAAGAGGTCACTGCGGGTACGATTATCGTCCGGCAGCGCGGTACGCACATTCACCCCGGGGACAATGTCGGCCGCGGTGGTGACGACACGCTGTTTGCCATGTGCGACGGAACTGTCGACTTCACCCGCGGACTGAAGCGTCGCGCTCACGTGCGACCGTTCGAGGCATAGAGACTGGGTTCACCGCACTCGCACTATGAGACGTCGCGTGCCCCCCGCACCCTTCCCGGTGCGGGGGGCACGTTCGTATAGAATGGGCGTGCGCGCCCCCAGGGAAGCGAGCAACCAGGGTGTTTATCGACGAGGTAAAGATACACGTCAAGGCCGGTGACGGTGGCGCGGGCTGCATGTCGTTCCGCAGAGAGGCTCACGTCCCCCGAGGCGGGCCGGACGGCGGTGACGGCGGACGTGGCGGAGCCGTGGTGCTCGAGGCCGACTCGGCTATCTCCTCGCTGGTTGACTACCGGTTCAAGATTCACTTCAAGGCCGATCGCGGCACGCACGGTAAAGGCCAGATACGCCACGGCGCTGGTGGCGATGACATCGTGCTCAAAGTCCCTCTTGGCACCATCGTTCGAGACGCCGACAGCGGAGAGATTCTGGGTGACCTGACCCTTCAGGGACAGCGTCTCGCGGTGGCTCAAGGCGGCTACGGCGGCCGGGGCAACATCCACTTTGTGACTCCTACTCGACGCGCGCCATCCTTCGCCGAGCTGGGCGAACCCGCCGAGGAGCGCTGGATCGAGCTCGAGATGAAGCTGCTGGCCGACGCGGCTCTCGTGGGCATGCCAAGCGTGGGCAAGAGCTCGCTAATCGCGCGGATGAGCGCGGCGCGACCGAAGATTGCCGATTATCCGTTCACCACGCTCGTTCCCAATCTGGGCGTCGTGCGGGCCGGCGGACGCTCGTTTGTGGTCGCCGACGTGCCAGGACTGATCGAGGGCGCCAGCGAAGGAAAGGGACTTGGTCACGAGTTTCTGCGCCACATCGAGCGAACAGCACTCATCATTCACGTGGTGGATCTCACTGGAAGCTACGAGCAGCGCGATCCGCTCGCAGACTACGACGCGATCAATCGTGAGCTCGAACTGCACGCGGCCGAGTTGGCAAGCCGGCCTCAGATCGTCGTAGGCAACAAGGCCGACGTCGCGGGAACCTCCGAGATCTCCACCGCACTCCGAGAGCGCGTCGAATCCGAGGGCATTCCCTACTTTGAGGTGTCGGCGGTCACGGGGAAAGGCATCGACCCGATGATTCGCTCGGTTGCCGAGAGAGTCTTTGAGCTGCGGAGCGCGGCCATCGACACGACTGCCGCGGGCCGTCGTGTCTGGACACACGAGCTCAAGGGCGAGCGTGAGTTCAGCGTGGTCAACCTGGGTGGTGGCGTCTTTGAGGTCACCGGTCGCGGCATCGAGCGCATGGTGATCATGACGGAATGGAACAACGACGAGGCGATCGCGTTTTTGCAAAGGCGCCTGGCCAAGGCCGGCGTCGAGAAGGCGCTTGCCGACGCGGGGGCTCTGGACGGCGACGAGGTCCGCATAGCGGGCAAGGCATTTGAGTTTGAGGGGGCGCTTGCGGCGGATCCCGAGGTCGAGTTCATCGAGGATGACTTCGCAGACGAGTTGAGCGGCGAGGCACTAGACGACGAAGCCGATGAGGGGGAGGGCGAGACGCTGTGACCCCCGGGCGCATCGTGGTCAAAGTCGGGTCGTCCACGCTGGCGGGCCCGACCGCGGGAATCGACGCGAACTACGTGGAGTCGCTCGTCTCGCAGGTCTGTGAGTTGATTGCGCGCGGCTGGCAGCCGGTGATTGTGTCTTCCGGGGCGATTGCGGCCGGGATTGAGCGGCTTGAGATGCCCGTGCGTCCAGAAGACATGCCTTCCCTGCAGGCGGCGGCTTCGGTCGGCCAAGTGGTGCTGGTCGAAACGTATGCCAAGCTGTTTGCGGCCCACGGCGTGGCAACCGGTCAGGTATTGCTCACGCGCCACGACACCGGCCATCGCGAATCCTTCCTGCATGCTCGCGACACCTTTGAGCGTCTCCTGGAACTCGGCGCGGTACCGGTCGTCAACGAGAACGACACCGTTGCTGTCGACGAGATCCGGTTTGGCGACAATGACTCGCTTGCGGCATTGGTCGCCACGATGGTCCACGCCGACCTCGTGGTGCTGCTCTCAGACATCGCTGGCCTGTACGACTCCGATCCCCGGTTCAGTGATGAGGCACGGTTGCTAGAGCACGTCGCCGAGCTCACCGACGACTTGGTGGCTGCGGCTGGCGGCACAGGGAGCGATGTCGGGAGCGGCGGCATGGCCACCAAGATCGAAGCGGCCAACATGCTTATGAAGGCTGGCATTCCCATGGTGATCTGTGATGGCCGGCGCGACCGGGTTGTGCTCGATGCTGCCGATGGGCTGCCGGTCGGGACGTTGTTTGTCGGCGGTGAGGCGACGCTGGGCGCCAAGAAGCTGTGGATTGCCTTGGGCCGAAATGCTTCTGGCGGAATCGTTGTCGATGACGGCGCGCGCGAGGCGCTGATGCGCCGAAACACCTCACTGCTACCGGCAGGCGTGGTATCGGTCATCGGGTCGTTCAGCGCTGGCGATGCGGTAGAATTGAAAGACTCCTCAGGCGCGGTAATCGCCCGTGGACTGACCGAGTTCTCCTCGGCGGAGTTGGAGAGGGTCAAGGGGATGAAGTCCTCCCAGATCGCTAGGGAGATGCCAGAAATAGCTGGTAGGGAAGTCGTGCATAGAGACCGGCTCGTGATTCTCTAGCACTCGATGCGCGCCGAGCATGTCGACGGGAAGAGGGAGCGCCATGTCTGACGTACGCCAGCTTGCTATCAAGGCTCGCGAGGCCGCGGTGGCCCTTGCCCTGACGTCGACCGATGAGCGCAACTGCGCGCTGATCGCGATGGCCGATGCCATGCTCGCCCGAGAAGGCGAGATTTTGGCCGCGAACCGCTTGGACATGGACGCTGCGCGGGATAAGGGCGTGGCTGCTGGGATTCTCGACCGGCTCGAGTTGACCTCGGCACGTGTGCGCGCGATTGCCGACGCACTCAGGGCGGTGTCGCTTCTGGGCGACCCGCTTGGAGAGGTTGTCTCGGGCCACACACTGCCAAATGGCATCGAGCTCACGCAGGTGCGCGTCCCCTTGGGTGTGGTCGCGATGATCTATGAGGCACGCCCCAACGTCACGGCAGATGCGGCCGGGCTTTGCATCAAGACCGGTAACGCGGTCATCTTGCGCGGTGGATCGCTCGCGGTGAACAGCAACCTCACCATGACCCGCGTGCTGGCGCAGGCGGCCGAGTCTGCAGGTCTGGCGCCCAACTCGATCCAGGCGGTCGAATCTACCGAGCACGCCGCGGCCGAAGAGCTGATGAGTTTACATGGCCTCATCGACGTGCTCATCCCGCGTGGGGGAGCCGGACTGATCCGGAGCTGCGTGGAGAACTCCAAGGTGCCCGTCATCGAGACCGGTACCGGCAACTGCCACATCTACATCCACGAGTCAGCTGACCTTGAGATGGCGCGTCGGATCGGGGTCAATGCCAAGTGCCAGCGGCCTTCCGTCTGTAACGCCGCTGAGTCGCTCCTAGTCGACGAATCCATCTACCGAGAGGCGTTGCCTGCAATACTGGCCGAGCTCGCCTCTAACGGCGTCGTGCTGTGCGCCGACGATAAGACCCGAGCGCTCGGGGCGGTCGATGGCATCTTGGCGGCTACGGAGGATGACTGGGGCACCGAGTATCACGAGTTGAAGATGTCGGTGAAGGTTGTCGCCGGGCTGGATGAGGCCATCAGCCACATCAACATCTACGGCACCAAGCATTCCGAGGCGATTGTCACTGAGGACTACGCGGCTGCTCGGCGATTCTTGCACGAAGTGGACGCCGCGGTGGTCTACGTCAACGCCTCGACGCGCTTCACCGACGGCGAGGTCTTTGGGCTGGGCGCCGAGATCGGCATCTCGACGCAGAAGCTGCATGCCCGTGGTCCCATGGGACTTGAGGCGCTGACATCCACCAAGCATCTGCTTATGGGCAGCGGACAGATCCGCGAGTGAGGACCGGCGTGCGTCTCGGCATAATGGGGGGAACTTTCGACCCCATCCACTTTGGGCACCTGGTGACTGCTGAGGAGGCGCTCGTCCAGTTCAACCTGGATCGCGTGCTCTTCATGCCGACGGGAAATCCCGCGTTCAAGTCCGGCGAGCGGGTGACCAGTGTTGAGCACCGCTACCTGATGACGGTGATCGCCACTGCATCAAACGCCGACTTTGACGTGAGCCGCATGGAAGTCGACCGAGCCGGGCTCACCTACACCATCGACACGCTGATTGCGCTGCGAGACCAGTACGGTCCCGCTACTGAGCTGTTCTTCATCACAGGCGCTGACGCTGTGTGGGATATCGTGTCGTGGAAGGATGCCGAGACGATTCGCGACCTCGTGACGTTCATCGCCGCTACGCGCCCCGGCTACGACCTCGACGCCGCGCGTCGGTCGCATGAGTCGGCCGCAACCGGCTTCCACATCGAGTACGTTGAGGTTCCCGCGCTCGCCATCTCGTCGACGGATTTGCGCCGCAGGGTCGCCGAGAAGCGCCCAATCACCTATCTTGCGCCCGAGTCAGTTGTGGCCTACATCGAGAAGCACGATCTCTACCGGGAAGTTGGCTAGCATCGTGGTCCCCGTTAGCTTTGATGAGGCCTTGTCGGCGGTTCGCGGGCGTTTGGGCGAGCGGGGGGCCGAACACTGTGCGCGCGTTGCGGACACCGCTGGTCAGCTTGCGGCGGTCTACGATGTCGATGTCGAGCTTGCGCGGCTCGCGGGGGTGCTTCACGACTGGGACCGCGACCGCTCGCGCGACGATCTGCTCGAGGCTGCACGCCGCTGCGGGTTGCCAGTGGCGCCGATCGACGAGGCCGTCCCGTATCTCTTGCACGCTCAAACAGGAGCCGCCGGGATTGCCGAGGCATTTCCGGGACTTCCCGACTCGGTGGTGCAAGCGGTCGCCCGCCACACCGTGGGTGCGCGCGACATGACCGGTCTTGACCAAGTTGTCTACCTTGCCGACATGATGGAACCTGCTCGCGAGTTTTCGGGTGTCGACGACCTGCGCTCGGCTGTGGGGACCTCGTCGCTCTCCGAGTTGTTTGCGCTGGGCTACCAGCTTTCAGTCATGCATCTGGTGCGCAAGCGCCGGCGGATACACCCCGAGACGGTTGATGTGTGGAACACGCTGGTGGCTGGTGAGCCGCGATGAGCGAGGAGATTCCGCGCCGGCAAAAGCCCAAGAACGCTCCCGAGATGCCACGTGGTTACCGGTCTTCTCGGAGGGCATCGAAGTCGGCGAAGTCGGCCAAGCATGCGATCAAGAAGCAGCCGATGCTTGATGGGATGCGGCGTGGGGCTCGGCTGCTTAGGAACGTGGGCTACTACGCGGCCCTGGTGTTGGGGACCGTGCTCGTCGGCGTGCTCATCATGGTGCTGCTGTTCTACGGAATCAACGCGGCGGCGCGCTGGAACGCTGTGAGAGTCGCGGCCAAGAATGGGAGCCGACAGGAACTTGAGAAGCGCTCCAAGGAAAACGTACTTGTCATTGGCGTGCAGGACGGAAAGGCCACGGGCTTCTTGGCGCTGAGAGTCGATCTCAAGGGCGACCAGGTCTTTGGCGTCGCGATTCCTGATGGTGCGTTCATCGAGGTGCCGGGACAGGGATTCGAGAAGATTGGCGAGAGCTATGCCGAGGGAGCCCAAGTCTCGCTGTCAGCGATTTCCAACTACCTGACGGTGCCGTTTCACACCTATGTCGTGGTGCCTGCGGCGGTCTACTCGGACGCGATGAAGAACCAGTCTCTGGCCAATGTCGCGTCATCCGCTACGTCGAGCAGCTTGACGCCGACAGAACTGACGGCGCTGGCCAAGGATCTCTCGGCGATCTCGCAGGGTAATACGGCGATCGTGCCGCTACCCGTCAAGCCGATCAAACTAGGCAACCAGACGTACTTTGAGCCGCAGCGTGCAGAGGTCGCTGACCTCCTGAAGTCGTGGTGGGGAGTGGACGCCAGCAAGGCGGCTGCGCTCACTCGTGTCATCCTGTACAACGGCGCTGGCGTCCCCGGCGTGGCAGGCGAGGCCGCACAGCAAATCATCCGCGGCGGTTTTCGCGTGGTCGACACTAAGAACGCCGACAACTTTGACTACATAACGACCAAGGTTGTGGTTCAGCGTGGAGATGTGAAGCAAGGCGAAGAGCTCGTGAGAATTTTAGGCGTCGGGACCGTAGAACGGCAGCCGTCAGAGCAAAACGTGGCTGACGTGATCGTGATCATTGGCAAGGACTACAAGCCGCCTGTGGGCGGAGCAACGGGAGGAACCAAGTGACTTCGAGGGAACTGGCAGTAATCGCGGCCGAGGCCGCGAGCGACAAGAAGGCCGACGATATCGTCGCCATTAACATCGCGGAGCTGCTGGTTGTGACCGACTACTTTGTCATCGCAACCGGCAACACCAACATTCAGGTCCGTGCAATCGCTGGTGAGATTGAGGATCAGCTGCGCGACCGCGCTAACATCAAGCCCATCGGCCGAGAAGGCGAGACCGAGGCGAAGTGGGTGCTGCTGGACTATGGCGACATCGTGGTCCACGTCTTCCAGCCTGAGGAGCGCGGGTTCTACCGCTTGGAGAAGTTGTGGGGGCGATGCACCACGCTTGGCGCTGCCGGCCAGCGTAGCGGGCCGCGCGCCGCTGGGTGCCGTGGATCCGGCGTCGGCTCACAAGCGTGCAGAGGAGTCTGCTGAAGAAGAGCAGGCGTGAGGGAGAAGTACCTAGGCCGATACGGCGTCCAAGCGGCCCTGGTAGGCCTCGCGGTCATCTGGGGCGGCACGTTTGTCGTGGTGGCCGACGCCATCAAGCTCTACCCCATGTACGGCTTCCTCGCCTGGCGCTTTGGGGTTGCCACCGTGGCGTTCCTGGTGCTGTATCCGCGCGTCGTGCGCAAGCTTGACCGGCCAAACCTCGCCTGGGGGCTGCTGGCGGGTGTGTTCTTGTCGGCGGGATACATCTTTCAGACGTGGGGGCTGGACGGCGCTACGCGAACCACACCGGCGCGTGCGGCGTTCATCACTGGCCTCTACGTGATTCTGACGCCGCTCTTTCAGGCGGTGCTGCTGCGCAAGGTGCCGCGCAAGTCGACTCTGCTCGGAGCTGTGATTGCGCTGGGCGGGCTGTGGCTGCTGTCGGGCATCGGTGCAGCGAGTGGGGGGTGGGTGCCGGGAGACACGCTGGTGGTGATCTGTGCGGTGGCCTACTCGGTGCACATGATCGTTCTTGGCTCCACGAGGGAGCACCACGACGTCATGGCGCTCACACTGGTGCAGCTGGCCACGGTGACGGTGGTATGCACGGTCATCTCGGCGGTCAAGGAGCAACCCGGCCTGCCGACAAACCCGGCGGTCATCTGGGCAATCGTGCTGACGGGCGTGCTCGCCTCGGCGCTGGCGTTTGTCATCCAGACGTGGGCTCAGCGCAAGCTGCCTCCAGCGCGCGTTGCGCTGATCTTGGTGATGGAGCCGGCATTTGGTGGCGCCATCGGCTGGGCGGTCGCCGGAATGTGGCCGCTGCGCGAGGTGATGGGGGCTGCGGCGATGCTTGGCGGGATGATTGTCTCGGAGGTGGTGGCGGCCATGGCGCCGGCCGCCGATGGGATCGCATTTGGGCCTGCCGTCGAGGGCATGCCGGTGCCGGTTGCTGAAGCTCGATCAAGAGGCCAGATTCCCGCAGCCGAGGAGGGCTCGGACGGGGGTTGACCCCCCTTGAGCCGCTGATATACTAGCCCCTGCGCCGCATCAGGGTGCGAGTATGTGGGGCCTTAGCTCAGCTGGGAGAGCGCTTGGCTGGCAGCCAAGAGGTCAGGGGTTCGATCCCCCTAGGCTCCACCAATAGGATGTCACGGTCAGGTCGTCCAAACGGGCGGCCTGACCTGCTGTTGTGTCTGATGTACTTCTCGGCATCGCAGAGTGAGGAGAGGCGTAGCGATCAGCATCGAGTGACTGCGCGCAGGGTGCAGTCGCTTACGATCGCTTGCGGAGGCAAACGGGCGCCCAACTATCCCTCTCACCTGCGGCTCGTGCCATAGCTCGCTTGTTTGCCACATATTCTGCCGCTATGGACCAGCGCGTTTGGACGCTGGTTAGGTTGCGGCAAGACCAGGATGTCAGCATTCTCTGGGCAGCCCGTTTGGCTGAACCACTTTCGGGCGGGGTTCTGACGTCAGGCACTGCGCCGTCAATGAAAGGCTGGTGCACTGCGTCTTGAAATCACAAACTGTGATTCCAAGGTCGGGAGGAGGAGCTCTTGGGAGGCGAATTCACTTCCACTACGTCGCTACACTGTTGTGAAGAGAGCCGAAAAGGTATAGCTTCTATACTCTCAGAGGAGTTGAACGGCGGCGTGCAGTACGTTTTTGAGTTCGACGAGGCCAAGAGCGGTGCGAACAAGGCCAAACACGGTATCGATTTCGTGGAGGCCCAAGCGCTTTGGCTCGACGGGAATCTGCTGCGAGTCGCCGCTCGGGTCGGAGAGGAACGGCGGTTCGTCTTCATCGGGTTGATCGGCGACAAGCATTGGTCGGCGGTCATCACTTATCGAGGAGACACGATTCGCCTCATCTCGGTCCGTAGAGCGCGCCCCATGGAGGTGCAGGCATATGAAGGCGAGTGAGTTCGACCAGAAGTTCGATGCCGGCGTTGAAGACATCATTGACGATCTCGATATGTCCACCGCGACTCGCCCGACCAAAGAGCAGAAGCGAGTCAACGTTGACTTCCCCCTGTGGATGGTGGAGTCGCTTGACCGGGAGGCGTCACGTCTTGGTGTGACGCGGCAGTCGATTATCAAGGTTTGGATCGCGGAGCGGCTTGAGAAGGCCAGCTGAGGGATCGGCTGGCAATCCGGCGGGATGACTCGTGAGGAGATTCTGATGCACGAGCGCCTGGCCAAGCGCATCCTGCGCGGCAGGATTGCAGGAGAGTTCTATGAGCGCAGCGCCATCTACGAGCATGTGAAGGCCGAGGCGTGGGAGCGTGGGGGGAGACAAAGGGGGCACCCCGCATCTTGAGGTCACAATTTGTGACCTCAAGATGGGCTGTTGTGACCAATCCGCCGAGGCGACGAACGCAGGGTTAGGCCCTGTTTGGATTCCGGCAAGAACTTAGTGGGAGCCTCGCTGCACGAGCACTTGCTGTGGCATCCGCTCGTATCGCAGAAGACGAGTCGTCGGCTGTCCTGGAACTTGAGGCCCCAATCTGGCACCTCAAGTCGGCCAGTGCTCGTTCTGAGAGGAGTGCCAGTGAGCGATTCAATCGTGTCGGCAGAAGCGATTCTCGGGAACATATGCGTCCTTCGCGGGCAGCGTGTCTTGCTGGATGCTGACCTCGCGGAGCTCTATGGCGTCGAGACGAAGGCACTCGTGCAGGCAGTAACAAGGAACATCGATCGCTTTCCGGATGACTTCATGTTTCGGCTGGCGGCCGACGAGTTTGGCGCGCTACGGGCATCTCGGCAAAATACATTGGCGTGGGGTGGGCGTCGCTATCCACCCTATGCATTCACGGAACAGGGTGTGGCCATGCTGTCGTCAGTCCTGCGAAGCCAGCGCGCTGTCGTAGTGAATATCGAAATCATGCGCGCGTTTGTTCGCATGCGCGAAATGCTTCAGCAGCACTCGGATCTTGCTCGGCGGCTCGACGAACTTGAGGTCAAGTACGACTCGCAGTTCGGCATCGTCTTCGAAGCAATTCGGCAGTTGATGACGCCTCCAGCTCCGCTTCGCAACCCAATCGGCTTCAGGCCGCCGGAAGACGCGTCGCTGTGAGCATGCAACAGCTGAGTCGGGGCAGGCGATGGTCCACCTCGGGTGAAACCTGAAGCCCGAGACCATTGTTTCGCGGCTTTCCCGAGACCAACACGCTCTTCCCCGCTACGGCTTCTCGTTGAAGCTCACTATCTTCTTCGTCTTGGGATCCACCACGAATGTCGCCGCGTAGGCGGATGTGGGCTTGCCATCAACGAGGGTGCGCGAGTAGGTGATGTAGTAGTTGCCTTTGAGCTTCATCAGGTTGACCGTCGCGAAGGTCTCAGCCGTCTGACCGTACTTCGCGCCCAGACGCTCACGGCGCAAGTCGATAAGTGCTGCATCAGACACCGTCTGCGCCGATGTCTTCTCGGCGCTGGAGTCATCGGTGGCACCTTCGGCAGGGAGAATCTCCGTTCCGCCATTCCCGGCTGCGATACCTGGCGTGGCGGTCTTTGCGGGGGTCGTTCCGCTCCCCGTCTGCGTGGGAGCCGCGGCGCAGCCCATCAGGGCCAGGCCCATCACCAGCGCAAGTGCTACGGCGATCACTCGTCTCATCTTCAGTCCCATCCTGTTGTCCCGTCGAAGCGTTCTACCCACCGAAATGCCGCGCCTTTACTGCTCCGAGAACTCAAACTCACCCTCCCGAAACGCGCTTAAACAGGACGTGACCACGTCGGGGCTGTAGATAGTTCCCGCGCCGCGCTCGATCTCGGCAAGGGCAGCAGCCTGCCCCAAACCCGGTCGGTACGGCCGATGCGACATCATCGCTTCGACCACGTCGGCAACCATGAGCACCTTGCTTTCGACGAGCATGTCATCTGCACCAAGCCCACGCGGGTAGCCCGTTCCGTCACATCGCTCATGGTGCTGGTAGACGATTTCGGCGATGGGGCCTTGCATGTCGGCCGAGGCCAGAATCGTGTACCCGATCTCGGAGTGTGTCTTGATCAGTGCGAACTCGATGTCGGTAAGCCGGCCCGGCTTGGAGAGTATCTCGGCCGGTATGCTCATCTTGCCGATGTCGTGGAGCAGCGCGGCGGTCCGGATGTCGGCGGTCTGATCGGCGCGCATCCCCATCTCTTCTGAGATGCGCACGGCAAGTTCTGTGACGCGCCGCTGGTGGCCTGCAGTGTAGGGATCACGCGTCTCGGCGACTTGGCTGACCACTTTGACGATGGACGACAGCGAGTGTTTCAGTTCGGCGAGACCACGCTCCTGTTCTTCGACCAGTTCGCGTTCTGCTTGCATGCGCTCAGTGATGAAACGAGCCTGCTCAACGTTTTGAAACGCGATGGTGGAGAGCTCGTCGGCGAACGCGGACATCGCGCGGGCGATGAGCTCGAACTTCTCGCGGGACATGATAGGAAGCTCACTCAGGGCGGCCTTGTACTCGGCGCGGTCGGCGCCGATTTCGTCGGCGTAGGCGAGCAGCGCAGCCTCGTCCTGCGCCTCGTCGCGCACCTGCGCAATCAGCCAGTTAGCGACGTTCTCGCCACCCGCATGGATGGCGGCACCGGCATCCAAGAATCCTGCGCTCAGGCAGCACCGGATTACGGGCCCATCAGAGTCCTCGCACCCGATTGTGGCGTCAGATGCTAGGCAGTTCGCACGGCCTTTCTCCGTCCCTTGGATGATGTCTGCGCACAAGTGGGAGTAGTTGCTGGGACGGGTGATGGGGGTGCCGTCGGGCTCAACGATGATGGCGGCGACCCCGGTGGCCGCGGAGAACGCGTCCTGGACCGACTGAATCTGCTCGACATCGAACAAGTCGGTGAATTTCAGCCCGCCAATCGCGCTAGACGGCCCTGTGAGGGCGACGAGCCTCTGTTGCAGCGCGTCTTCGAGGCGCTTGCGATCGGTATTGTCAACGAAGCTGATTACTGTCCCGACCGACCTGCCTTCCTCGATCATTGGGCTCACCCAATACTCGACGGGGAAGCTGGTTCCGTCGGCACGCCAGAAGACCTCACCATCGACGTGTGCTTCCCCTCCTGACCGGAGGGCCTGGTAGATCGGGCAGTCTTCCGCGTCGTACGGAGTGCCGTCACTTCGAGTGTGGTGATAGACCGCGTGGCCATTTCTGCCGAGCAGGCCGTTTTCGCTGTCGAAGCCGAGCATATGTACCGAAGCGGTGTTGCAGAAGGTGATATTGCCATCCAGGTCGAGTCCGTGGATTCCCTCTATGGTGGACGCGAGCACAAGCTTGAGCCGGTCGGATTGATAGCGCTCGTTGCGTTCGGCAGTTCGTTGGTCGGTGACGTCATAGAACAGCACAAGCTGTTCGTCGAACTTCTCCCCAAACGGGGCACCTTGAATTCGCACCGTTCTGTTCTCGCCGTTCTTGCATCTGACAACGCATTCTTGGGGAGTGAACGGCTCGCCCGTCTGCCCCACGCGCTCGACTTCTGAGTTCCACTGTTCGAGAATCGACTCACGGTAGAGCGGGTCAGGATAGGCCTTGGGCCACAACTGGGCAAGCGTGTGAATGTCTTCATGCGTGTAGCCGAACATGCGAACGAATTCCGGGTTCACGAACACGACGTTCTGGTCCCCGTCACTGAGTGCCATGGCCAATGGCGAGGCACTGAGGGCGGCGCGGAATCGGACGTCACTCTCTTCGAGCTTCATAGCCGAAATCTTGCTCTCGGTAATGTCGCGCCAGATGCAGTGGTAGACCGGCTCGCCAGTGATATACAGCGTCTGAGCCGTCACTGCGATGTGCCTGATCTCCCCGGTCTTCGTGCGATGGCGAGTTTCGAAATCCACACGCCCGTCGCGAAGCACCTGCCCAATGCGAACTCTCGTCTCCTCAAAGGTTTCCATGTCCTCGATGTCGGCGACGGTCAGTTTGGCGAATTCCTCGCGCGTGTAGCCGAGTTGCTCGTGGGCCGTGGTGTTGAACTCGAGGGGACGGGCCGTTGCAGGGTCAAGGATGACGATGCCGTCGGGGTCGCGGTCAAACAGGCGACGGAGATGCTCCTCGCTCTCGCGCAGCGCAGCCTCGGCCAGTTTGTGCTCGGTGATGTCGGAACTCGCAGACACGAACTGGCCCGGCGCCGGAGAATAGGCCATCACCTCAAAGTACCTGCCAAGTTCGCTCGCGAAGTCCTCAAATCGTGCCGGAGCACCTGTTGTGGCAACCAATCCATAGCGCTCGATCCACCCTGGTTCGGTCTCAGGTAGTACTTCCAGGACGGTGCGGCCGATGATGTCTTCTGCTTTGAGGCCGGTCTGTGCCTCAAAAGCCGGATTGACCTCCAAGAACCGGTAGTCAATCGGTTTGCCGGCTTCGTCAAGGATGATTTCGTGGAGTGCGAGTCCCTCGACCATGTTGTGGAGCACGAGCCGGTTGCTCTCGGCGCTCTTTGCGAGGTCACGATCCTTACGGATACTCTCCAGTGCCGAGAAGCAGTGATGAGCGAATGATTCGATGATGCTCACCGGCAATACCGCGCCCGGCGCGCGCGTGTAGATTTGGACATTGCCCACCACGTCGCGTTGATCGGCAATCCCAATGGAGAATGCGTCGCAGAGCCGAAACGCCTTGGCGCCCGCTTGCGCAACCGCGCGGGGTATCTGCAAGGCGGCGAGTTCGGTCACACCGCCAGAGATAGTCGAGAGTTTGCCGCCGAGCAACTCATCACGGTGATCGGCGGATAGTGCGAATTGCTTGCCGACGGGGTCAAATCCAACGAGCGCGGCGGCCTTGGAGAGAGCGGAGGCGTCTAGGCCAAAGACCCTGCGGGTGGTTAGCCACTCCAAGTCAGGCGAGGTCTCGTTGACGATAATCACTGCGTCAGGCTGAAGCGTGACAAGAAAGTCACCGATGACGTCGTAGACTTCGTCATCGCTCTGGCAGCCTAGAAGAGCCATCGCGGCGTCGGCAAGATGGACATTGTCCGCTGATGCCCTTTCGGCATCCTCGACGCGTCTGAACCTAGAGGGGTTTCGCATGTCTGAGCTCTTCATGAATGTCAGCCTACCCCCATGCTCATCGGTTCCCCTTCGGGTCTTGGTCGAGAACCGTGTACATGCCTACGCTTGGGTGTATGCCCAATCGGAAGTCCAAGAGACGCGCCTACTGTGACCGCCGCTTGGCCAAGGTGCGGGTCACAGTAGGCGCGTAATGCTCACAGGAGCTCGCTATGCCCCGGTCATCGGCGTGCCGAAGTTCTTGAGTTTGGCGTCCATCTCCGGGCTCAGCTTCACCACGAGCTCGGCGTTGTAGGAGGCCGTCGGCAGATAGGGTAGCGCTGGGATGGTCATGTCCCCCATCGCGCTCGGCTTGTCCTGACCAAACAGCTTCATGGCTCCCACGCCGTACGTGCGCGAGAGCGCGGCCGGCGAACCGTCGGCGACCGCCGGGTCGACGTCTACTGCAAAGATCGAGACGGTGCCGTCGCCGTTGTGCGCGATGTCGAAGGTGCGGAACTGCTGCGGGAAGTCACGCAGTGACGAGGTCTCGACCTGCCAGAAGCCGAGCTCCGGGCGGTTAGGGTCCAGGGACGGGAACGGCTGGATTACGTTGAGGTGACGGTGTCCGGCGATCCAGAGGATGAGGTTGGGGTAGGTGCGCAGCTTGGCGAGGAACTCATCCTCGGTCACGCACGCGATAGGACTCCATCCCAGTGGCGTTCCCGGCTCCTCGACGCCGATCGGTACGTGCGCTCCGATGACCATCAGCTGGCCTTCGGCTTGACCCTTGTCCAGTTCCGAGATCAGCCAGTCGTAGCGCTCTTTGTCGACGAAGGCATGCCCGCAGCCCATGGGGCCTGGGTCGTCCGGGCTGGTGTCGTCGAGCGAGATGAACTTGACCGGCACTTCGGCCTTTGGTTCGACGGCGTAACACGCGAGCACCTTGTCGACCTCGGCCTGAGAGAATCCGTGTCCCTTGGGCTCTGACGAGGTGTCGAAGAACTCCTGCATCCACTCCTGTCGCGAGAGTACTCGACGATCCGGATCGGCCGAAGACACCTGGGGCGGCGTCGGGAAGGCAGCTTCCGGGCCGACACCGATTACATCGCCGTACGGCGTGGAGCCGTCGATCACGCCCACGTAGTAGCCGGTGCTGTCGGCGCCGCGCGGATCCTTCACGATGTCGCCCATATTGAGGATTTCGGTGCCAATATGCGCGGCACGGATCTTGTCGTTGACCGGCATCGAGCCCATCCAGTAGTGATCGTGGTTGCCGCGAACCTGGTACCACGGAATAGCGCTGTTGAGTCCTGCGGCCTGAAACTCGTCCTGATAGTCGTTGAGTGGACCGGGAATGGGGTCATCCTTCTCGCCCGAATCCGGGTTGACCTTCTTGCCGTCCAGCACATCGATGTACCATCTCAGCTCGTTGTACTGCGTGTTGTCGCACGCATCGCCGAGCGAGATGCCGAAGTCAAATCCGTCCTTCTCGTGCAGTGCGTTGATCGTCTGCACAGCCGCGTCCAAGACTTGAGGCGTGTACAGCATCACTCCCGAGTAGACCTCGGGGCTACCGCCCCGAAAGCCGAAGACGAGCAGCTGCGCCGGAGATTCCTTGTCGGTGACGTGGATGTCGGTGATGACGAAGAAACGCGCGAGCTTGGCGATGGTGGCAGCCGGCGTGGCGCTGTAGCCACCGGGCATCAGGTCGAGGCGCTTCTCGGCAGGCAGGCCTGGACCGTAGTGCCACTTGCCGTAGCCGTTCTCCTCGTACTTTGCGAGCTCACAAGGAAAGATCGCTGTCGCGTCTGCGGGAATCGGGTCAGGCACGATCGTTCTCTCGCGCGTCGTTACTACCTCTGATGCGATGGGGTAGCCCTCGGTTTTGCCAACGGTCGGCTTCATGCTAGTCCTCGCTTTCCTGTTCGTTCTCGGCGTTGGGTCCTGGGGGTGGGGGAGTGCTGTCTGCGCCGTAGACCGACTTCCAAAGAATGGTGTCGATGAGCCGTTGCGGCGTAGCGTCGAGTTTGTTGAGTGCCAGCTTGCTCGACACGTCGGCCCACGGGGACGCCGGCGTGTTGCGATCCATGAGGTCAGCCTTGGCGGGGATTGCGTCGTAGGGCTCAGCGTTGAGCGGCTTGGTGTCGAACGCGTCATACATGGGCGCGGCGACCGCGTCGTTGATAGACAGCGGATCCATTCCGATAATGAGCTCCATCGTGCGCAGCACAGACGGCTGATCGTAGCGGCTGTTGACGACGGCGCCCCTGCGCGCATACGGGCTGATGACAGCGACCGGAATGCGGTGAGCATCGACGTGGTCGGCACCGTCCTGCGAGTCGTCCTCGACGATGAAGATGGCCGAGGATTCCCAGATCGGCGAGTGGGAGATCGTGTCCACGATCTGACCGATCGCCAGATCACTGTCGGCGACCATCGCGGTGGGTGTGGGGAAGCCGGGCTGGGTGCCGCGTGTGTGGTCACTCATCAGGATCATGTAGTTGAAGGTGGGAACGGTGCCGGTGGCGAGCTGGCTTGCGAACCGCGCTCGGAACGAGTCCACGTGGGACGTTCCGCCTGGAGGAGCATCGGTCGGAAGACTGGAGTCCCAGGTCTGGCCGTCGAGCGGATTCTTGGGGTCGGCGCCGATGTTCTGGCCGACGATGAAGGAGGACGAGTAGGTCCCGCCGGGGGTCAGCCCGGGGCCGAGGTCGGAGTTCTTTGCCACGGCCACTTCCTTCAGGAGCAGCTCCGGTGAGCGGTCCCGGTCCTGAATCTGGGGCAGGTTCGCTCCGAACGCTTCTCCGTAGTTGAAGTAGGAGATCTTCTGCTTCTCGGCCTGATTGAACAGGAACATGTTTCCCGGAAACGTCACCGCGTAGGCGCCAAAGTCGTTGGGACGCCCGCGCCCGGCGTACTCGTGGACCCAGTTGCGATCGACGTAGTCAGGGACGCTTGCCGAGGCGGTCCAGTAGTGCCCCTGAATAGAGGCCTCGGAGTTGGCGTAGGTGTTGTCGAGCAGCGGGAAGCGCGTGACAAGCGCATGGAGGTTTGGTGTTGAGTCCTTGCCGAACACCACGAGCTTGGGGTCGCTGTTGCCCTTGCCAATGTCGCCGAGAAGCTGGTCGTAGCTACGGTTCTCTCGGACGATGAAGAATACGTGCTTGATCGGCCCGCCTGCGCGCACCGGCGTTCCCGGCGGAGCTGGCTTAGCGCCGACTGGTTCGATCTGCTTGAGCGCGACGGGAGTGACCTTCTCGACCTCGGCGTCCGTGGGCAGGTCCATGAGTCCGGCTCGGCCCATCACCAGGCTGGGCAGATAGGTCATCGGGGATGCGATGAACACGTCCGTCGTTGGTGTGGCAGGGTTGAACGCCCAGAAGAGAGGGTCCGCGGCTTTCACGGGGTTGGGCCCCGTCGTGTTGGGACCGACACCCAGACCTCGCGCGGAGACGTAGAAGAGCTGCGCTTTCTTGTTGCCTTGAGCTGGGGCGGTGACGACGACTTGGGGGTCTTCGGCGGTGGGGATCTGGCCGACGAGCTTGTAGTCGAGCTGGGGATTAGCTGTGGCGCCCGGCAGGCGAATGACAGCAATGGAGTCAGTGCCTGACTCAGCCACGAACAGCCGAGTGCCGTCCGGGCTGAGCGAAAGTGCGACCGGCATTGTCCCCAGTCCAGCGCTGCGCCCGACCGAGATTGTGCGCTCCACGACCATGTCCTTCAGGTCGACAACTACCACTTGGTCCATGGCCGACATGGCGACGTAGCCTCGCTCACCCTTGGAGTCGATCGCGATTCCTTGTGGGTGCGAAAGTGGCGGCCCGACGGTGATATCGCTGAGCTTCTTGGCCGCTGCCATGTCGATGACCGACAGAGTGCCGGATGCCTCGTTGCTCACTAGACCGACGCGCCCACCGGGCAGAACGGCCGCGCCAAAGGGGTGGCTCCCGATTGGTACGTAGTCGACCGTGTCGGAGGTGTCGAGACTGACCACAGCGGCGCGATCGGCGAGGCTGAGCGGAACCAGCAGGTGGGTGCCGTCAGGAGAGATCGCCAGCTTCTGCGGCCACGAACTCGTAGAGCCGGTCGGTGCATTGGACCGCTGGGGGACCGGAGGGAAGGATTGGATGTTCGGCGAGCCCACCGGGGTGGGGACGGGGATGACGCGGACGAAGGTTGCCTTCCCGGTGTCGGCCGCCCAGCTGTAGACAAGGACGCAGTTGCCCTCCGCGCCCGGCAAGTTCTGCAGCGACGGTTGCCAGCGGGAGAGAGTGATACCGGAGACGTAGGCCAGCCGTTTTGCGGAGTCCAGTGCGATGCCACCCGACGCGCTGGGCAGCTGAACGGTCTGGATAACCTGCTTCTTGTCGGTGTCGACGATGCGAATGTCGTTGAGGTTAAACCCGGTGGACACCGTCCAAAGGAACCGTCCGTCTGCCGTCACCTCCCCACCAGTTGGGAAGTTGCCAACAGTCACCTGCGTTCCTTGCGGAGAGAGCTTGCGACCGTTGATCAGAACACCCGTCTCCGGGTTGGGTTCAGACGACGATTTGGCAGGACCGGCTGAGCATCCTGCAAGTCCACCCAGAAGCATGCTCCCGATAAGCGCCGAGGCCAGCAGGAACGTGGAAGACGGACGTCGCATCATTACATCCCATTTCTATTCGGCTGTGCAGACACAGTTGCGGGTAACGAGCTTGTCGGGTTCGTCTTGCCTGCCCGGGAGATTGATCATCACTCTGACCCACATGCCCACGTGCCGTCCACATGTGATACAGATAGTGTATGCAAAGCATCCACCCGCTTCTACTTGCCCTCATAGCAGGACTATTCATGTGGGGTATGACCGCGCTTGGCGCGGCCGCGATACTCTTTCGCAAGAATCCGTCTCAGCGACTGATGGACATCTTGTTGGGTTTTTCGGCAGGCGTGATGCTTGCCGCGAGCTTTTGGTCGCTTCTTGCGCCCGCCGTCGAGATAGCACGCCAGACGACGTCGCTGCCCTGGCTTCCGCCGGCCGCAAACCCCAGTGCCGGCGG
>Ga0194043_1000021_pt1 | contig 64945 bp, 60 predicted proteins | sample JunL4415m_MetaG_FD_161274 | JGI IMG/M metagenome (GOLD analysis project Ga0194043, IMG submission 161274) | Anoxic zone freshwater microbial communities from boreal shield lake in IISD Experimental Lakes Area, Ontario, Canada - Jun2016-L442-15m | ecosystem: Environmental > Aquatic > Freshwater >...
GACATGGAGCTCGTGCGGGCCTGGTGGCTTCAGTTCGCCCTGGACGCCGGACTAGCGATGCGCGACACCGCCACGCTCGACGAGGAGCTCACCGCGATGATCGGCGAGGAGCGACTACACCTGTGGGAAGTCGCCGGACAGACCGTCGCCTTCGGTGGCCATGCGGCGTTGGTCTCCACTCCTGCCGGGGTCGTCGCCCGCATCGGACCGATCTTCACCCCTGAGGCGTTGCGCGGGCGCGGTTACGGGACAGCCATCACCGCCGCAATGGTGGAGTACCTGCAGCCGCGAAGTGACCTGATCATGCTGTTCACCGACGCGGACAATCCGACGAGCAACGGCATCTACGAGCGGCTCGGCTTCGACTACGAGGGCGAGATCGTCGAGATCGAGTTCGAGCCGTCAGACCAGTCCGCCAGCTGATCGGTCGACTGCACCAAGCCCGACCGATCGGTCGCCGCGTAGTCGAAGTCAGCGTGCCACTCCAGGGCGTCGAAGGGACATACGTCTATGCAGATGCCGCAGTACATGCACAGGCCGTAGTCGATCGAGAAGGCATCGAGCACGCTGACCGCCTTGGGCCGACGCGCCCCCGGCTCGGAGACCTGCTCACTGTGGCTGTCGAGCGTGATGCACCAGGTCGGGCACTCCCGCACGCAGAGCATGCACGAGGTACAGGCCGACGGGATCAGGCCGATCACGCCACGGGCGTTCGCGGGCACCGTCATGGGGTCTCCCAGGTATCCAGGATGCCGGGCGGCTGGACGCGACGCCGGGCCGAAGCCCGATCGGAGTCCGGCTCCGCGCCCGGCCACGGCGTCAACACGCGCGCCGGGAGCGGGGTCGACTTGCGCAGGGGCGGGCGTTCGGATCCCGGCCTCGTCAGCAGGGGTCGCGGGTCGGGGTGCCCTGTGAAGGCGATGCCGAACATCTCGGCCGTCTCCCGCTCCTGCCAGTTCGCACCCGGCAGGAGATCGGCCAGGCTGTCGAGCGTCGCCGACCCGACTGGCACTGACGCCTGCACGAGCACGGCCGCATGCGAGGCGGGATCGACGAGACGCACGATCACGTCGAGATCGGCCTGGCGGTCGACGGCGGTCAGGAAGTCCAGCCAGCAGTAGCCGTCGGCGACCAGCCCGGCGATCCGGTCGAGCCACTCCGCCGCGGGCACGACGACGACTTCAGCCTTCCTCATGCGGCACCGGCGATCACGGCAGCGACGAGCGCCTCGGGACGGGGCGGGCAGCCGGGCACGTAGGTCGCGACGGGAACCAGCAGGTCGACGCCCCCAACCACCGTGGGGGCATCCCAGTACGGACCACCCGAGGTCGCACACGCGCCGAAGGCGACCACGCGCGTGTCCGGCGGCAGGCTCGTGAGGGCGGCCGAGACCGCAGGCGCGAGGGCCTCGGTGACGGTTCCGCTCACGAGGAGCACGGTGCGGCCCTCGTCGGTCCCGTCATCCGGGACAAGCAGGCCCGAGCGCACGGCCGCCTCGACCTCGAGGGTGCAGCAGGCCAGGCCGAGGTTCGCCACCGTGACACGGATCGAGGGGTCGGACGCCACCCGGTACGAGGGCGCCCGTTTTGTCGCGGCCACCGCGCCAGACTACTGAGGCGGCTCGGTGGGCGGCCCCGCATCGGCCTTCGCGTAGTGACAAACACCCCATCCCCCTCGGCGTCAGCCGCGAATCAGGGGCACAATGACACCCTGTATTCACCTTCGGACCTCGTCACGCAGCGAAACTGGCGAACGCCCACTCGGGCGGGAGCAGCGGCGTCCGTGACTAGCAGCACCCACGACAAGGGGACACCGTGACCAAGCAGGTCGTCCAGGTCAACAGGGTTGTCATCCGCTTCGCCGGCGACTCCGGCGACGGCATGCAGCTCACGGGAGACCGGTTCACATCCGAGACGGCTGGCGTTCGCAACGACCTCTCGACGATGCCCGACTTCCCCGCTGAGATCCGCGCACCAGCAGGCACGGTGCCTGGCGTCAGCGCGTTCCAGCTGGCGTTCGCCGACCACGACATCACCACGCCGGGCGATGCCCCCAACGTCCTGGTGGCCATGAACCCAGCGGCGCTGATGGCCAACGTCAAGGACCTGCCGCGCGGCGCCGACATCATCGTCAATTCCGACGAGTTCACCAAGCGCGCATTCGAGAAGGTCGGCTACACGAGCAATCCGCTCGAGGACGGCACGCTCGACCCGTACACCGTCCACGCGGTCGCTCTGACGTCGCAGACGGTGGCCGCCCTGAAGGACTTCGACATCACGAAGAAGGAGGCCGAGCGCGCGAAGAACATGTACGCGCTGGGGCTCCTGTCGTGGCTCTACTCGCGTGGCGCCGACGGCACCCGCCGGTTCCTGGAGAAGAAGTTCGCCTCGAAGCCGGAGATCCTCCGCGCGAACCTCACGGCATTCGAGGCCGGCTGGTCCTTCGGCGAGACGACGGAATCCTTCTCCGTCCAGTACGAGATCGCCCCCGCCGCCCTGCCGGCGGGCACCTACCGAAATGTCAGCGGCAATCCCGCTCTCGCGTTCGGCCTGATCGCCGCGGCTGAGCAGTCCGGCCTCCCGCTCTTCCTCGGCACGTACCCGATCACGCCGGCTTCGGACATCCTGCACGAGCTCAGCAAGCACAAGAACTTCGGCGTGGTCACGTTCCAGGCCGAGGACGAGATCGCCGGCATCGGCGCCGCCCTGGGCGCCGCCTACGGTGGGGCGCTCGGCGTCACCACCACGTCGGGCCCGGGCGTTGCCCTGAAGTCCGAGGCCATCGGACTTGCCGTGTCGCTCGAACTCCCACTGGTGATCGTCGACGTCCAGCGCGGCGGACCGTCCACAGGACTGCCGACAAAGACCGAGCAGAGCGACCTGCTCCAGGCGATGTTCGGCCGAAACGGCGAGTCGCCCGTTCCGATCGTCGCCCCGCAATCCCCGTCGGACTGCTTCTACGCGGCTATCGAAGCGGCGCGCATCGCGATCGAGTACCGCACTCCGGTATTCCTGCTCTCCGACGGCTACCTCGCCAACGGCTCGGAGCCATGGCGCGTTCCTGACGTCTCGTCGCTGCCGGCGATCGACCCGGGCTTCGCCACCGCACCGAACCACGTCAACGCCGACGGCACCGAGGCATTCTGGCCCTACGTGCGCGACCCGGAGACCCTTGCGCGAGCGTGGGCCGTGCCCGGCACCGCAGGGCTGGAGCATCGCATCGGCGGCATCGAGAAGGCCGACGGTTCGGGCAACATCTCGTACGACCCCGACAACCACGACCGCATGGTGCGACTGCGCCAGGCGAAGATCGACGCCATCGCGCACAGCTTCGGACCGCTCGAGGTCGACGATCCCGACGGCGACGCCAATGTGCTGGTGCTCGGCTGGGGCTCCACGTACGGCCCGATCGGTGCCGCCTGCGAGATCACTCGACGGACCGGCGTGAAGGTCGCACAGGCGCATCTGCGCCACCTCAACCCGTTCCCCCTGAATCTGGGCGACGTCCTGCGGTCGTACAAGACGGTGCTCGTGCCCGAGATGAACCTCGGCCAGTTGAGCATGCTGCTTCGCGCGAAGTACCTCGTCGACATCGTCAGCATCAACCAGGTGCGCGGCATGCCGTTCAAGTCCACCGAGTTGGTGGCGGCGATCAGCGCCGCCATCGAGAGCCTGTGAGGATCGACATGACCGAGACCCTCCCGCCCCTCAACCTGATCCCCAGGAGCGAGATCCCGCTGGCCGCCAAGGACTTCAAGTCCGACCAGGAGGTCCGCTGGTGCCCCGGCTGCGGCGACTACGCGATCCTGTCCGCAGTGCAGGGCTTCCTCCCCGAGCTCGGCATCAAGCGCGAGAACATCGTCTTCGTCTCCGGGATCGGCTGCTCGTCGCGCTTCCCCTACTACATGAACACCTACGGCATGCACTCCATCCACGGGCGCGCTCCGGCGATCGCTACGGGACTTGCCGTGTCGCGCCAGGACCTGTCGGTGTGGGTGGTCACCGGTGACGGTGACTCGCTGAGCATCGGCGGTAACCACCTCATCCATGCGCTGCGCCGCAACGTCAACCTCAAGATCCTGCTGTTCAACAATCGGATCTACGGCCTGACCAAGGGCCAGTACTCCCCCACGTCCGAGCAGGGCAAGGTCACCAAGTCCACTCCGCAGGGCTCGCTCGACTATGCCTTCAACCCGGTCTCACTCGCCCTCGGCGCCGAGGCCACGTTCGTGGCCCGCACGATCGACTCCGACCGCAAGCACATGACCGACGTGCTTCGCGCCGCAGCAGCCCACGAGGGCACGGCGCTCGTCGAGATCTACCAGAACTGCAACATCTTCAACGATGGCGCATGGGAAGCGCTGAAGGACTCCGACATCCGCGACGACAACCTCATCCGCCTCGTCGACGGGGAGCCGATCCGCTTCGGCAAGGACAACGAGAAGGGCGTCATCCGCACGTCTGACGGGCACATCGCGGTCGTCCAGGTCGCCGAGGTCGGTGAGTCCGAGATCATCCGCCACGACTCCAGGGCGAAGGATCCGGGACTGGCCTTCGCCCTGTCCCGCCTGGCGAATCAGCGCACGCTCACCGACACGCCGATCGGGATCTTCCGCGACATCGAGCGCCCGTCGTACGACCGGCTCGTGCGCAACCAGGTCCACCGTCAGATCAAGGCCCAAGGACCAGGAGACCTCCAGTCGCTGATCACGGGCAGCGACACCTGGAACGTGTCCTGACCGCTCGCTCACGACTGCCGCAGTCACAGGCCGGCATCGGAGTACTGCTCGGCTTCGTCGCCTACGGCCTGTGGGGCCTGTTCCCGCTGTACTTCCACATGCTCGGCGACGTCTCGCCAGTCGAGGTGGTGGCCAACCGCGTCGTCTGGTCCCTGGTCCTGCTCGTGATCATCACCCTCGTCACGCGAACATGGAGCAGCACCATCGCTGCAGCCCGCTCGCGACGCAATGTCACAACCCTCGCGATCGCGGCGGCGTTCCTCGCCCTCAACTGGGGTGTGTACGTCTGGGCCGTCGCGTCGAACCAGGTGGTCGAGGCGTCGCTCGGCTACTTCATCAACCCGCTGGTCAGCGTCGGCCTCGGGGTCCTCGTGCTGCGGGAGCGCCTGCGCACCGGGCAGTGGGTCGCCGTCGGCATCGCCGTCCTCGCCGTGGCGGTGCTCACCTTCAGTTACGGCCGATTGCCCTGGATCAGTCTCATCCTCGCCTTCTCGTTCGGGATCTACGGGCTGCTGAAGAAGCAGGTGGGAGTGGGCGCCGTCGAGAGCCTCACCATCGAGACCGCGGCCCTGGCCCCGCTCGCGCTCATCGTGATGTTCGCCTTCGCCCGCTCCGGGGACTCCGCCCTGGCCAGCGGGGACCCCAAGACCACGATGCTGCTGGTGCTCCTCGGCCCGGTCACGGCGATTCCGCTGCTGGCATTCGGCGGCGCTGCCACTCGGATCCCCCTGTCGACTCTGGGGCTGATGCAGTACTTCACGCCGGTCTTCCAGTTCCTGATCGGGGTTTTCGTCTTCGGCGAGGCGATGTCGCCGAGCAGGTGGCTGGGCTTCCTGCTGGTGTGGATCTCCCTGATGGTGATGTCCATCGACGGCCTGCGCAACGCGCACAACGGCCGCACCCGAGCAGACGACCTTGAGGTCATCGCACCCGACTGAGCCCCTTCTCAGCAGGACTCGTCAGGCCGATGAGGTCACACTGAGACAATCCGGGCACCACGAGGGGGGGTCGGTGTGAGTGACGTCGTGGGAACATCGACCTTGGGCGACACCGGCGCGCCCGCGAGCCTTCGCGCTGCGACCGTCTGGGCCGCCGTTCTCACCGGCCTGTTCCTCGTCTGCTCCCTGCTGCCCTCCTTCACGTTCTTCGCGAACCCGCAGGACTACCTGCCGCTGCACATGACCCTCGAGTTCATCTCGATCGCAGTCTCGTTCATGGTCTTCGCGCTGGCGTGGAACCTGCGTCAGATGGACAACAACAGCCAGATCATCATCCTCGGGATCTTCTCGCTGGCCATCGGCCTCGTCGACCTGGTGCACACGTTCTCGTTCTCGGGCATGCCCGACTTCATCACCCCGAGCAGTCCCGAGAAGGCCATCTACTTCTGGCTGGTCGGTCGGCTCCTGGCCGCGCTCGCGCTGCTCCTCGTGGCGGTCTTGCCACCACGTCATTGGTCGCCTCGGATCTGGCTCGCGCTGATCCCCGTGGTCTTCGTCGTCGTCGGGCTCGTGACGTTCGTGGGCGTCGACCACCCAGACTGGTTCCCGCACACCTTCATTGCCGGCCGGGGCCTGACGCCGTTCAAGATCGGTGCCGAGTACGCCATCACGGCGATCTACTGGACCGCCGCAGCAGTGCTGGTGTTCCGTCGCGGCCGACGAAGCGGGATCGATCCGGGCTGGCTGGCGGCGGCGGCGTGGACCCTGGGCCTGGCCGAGCTCTTCTTCACGTTGTACTCGACGGTCACCGACACCTTCAACGTGCTGGGCCACGTGTACAAGCTGATCGCGTACCTCATGATCTACCGCGCCATCTTCGTGGCCGGCGTTCGTGAGCCATACCGCCAACTCGAACTGGAGAAGTCGCGGCTCCGGTCCCTCATCGACTCGATGCCGGATCTCATCGTCCTGAAGGATCACGAGGGACGCTACATCGGTGCCAACCGGGCCTTCACGGAGTTCACCGGCCACGCCGAAGACGATCTCACCTCGTTCACGCCCACCGACATCGTGCGCGGTGCGGGTGGCTCGCAGACCGACGCGATGGTGCTGGCCACCGGCACTCCGCAGCGCTTCGAGGAGTGGATCCCACGCACCGACGGCGGCGGGGCCCTCTTCGACACGTGGGAGACCGCCTACTTCGGGCCTGACGGCCAGACGCTCGGCTTGATCGAAGTCAGCCGCGACGTGACCGATCAGCGGAAGGCCGAGGAACGTCTCCTGCACATGGCCCTTTACGACCAGCTGACCGGACTGCCCAACCGGGTCATGCTGGAGCAGCAGTGCAGCGGCCTGCTGGCGGCTCAGCCGTCATCAGGACATGCCCTGATCTATGTGGATCTCGACGACTTCAAGACAATCAACGACACGCTCGGTTATCAGGTCGGTGACGTGATCCTCAAGGAGACCGGATCCCGTCTCTACGACATGGTCGGCGAGAACGACACCGCCGCCCGACTCAGCGGCGATGAGTTCGCGTTCCTGCTCGCTGACACAGGCGCGGCGGGAGCCGCGAACTTCGCGCAGCGCATCATCCAGGCCATCGACCGGCCCTTCCGGGTCGAGCAATACGAGCTGACGCTCACGCCGTCGATGGGCATCGCGCTGTTCCCTGACGACGGGCGCACCTTCGAGACCCTCTCGCAGGGTGCCGACGCCGCCATGGCGCGTGCCAAGCACGAGGGGCACAACACCTTCCGCTTCCATGCCGATGACATCCGACAGGCGTCCGCCCAACGACTGCGCATGCGGGCCGAACTCCGCAGGGCAATCGAGGATCATCAGTTCGTCGTGTACTACCAACCCCAGGTGCAGTTGGCGACGGGGAACACTATCGGCGCCGAGGCGCTGGTGCGCTGGTACCACCCCGAGCGAGGGCTCCTGCCCCCCGATGAGTTCATCCCGGTGGCCGAGGACACCGGCCTGATCCTGCCCATCGGAGAGTGGGTACTTCGCCAGGCCCTGCGTGATGCCCGGACGTGGCCGCTGGTCGACGGAAGGTCGCCCACTGTGGCCGTCAACCTCTCCGCGGTCCAGTTCCTGCAGAACGACCTGCCCAGCCGCATCGCGGCCATCCTCAGCGAAGAGCAGTTCCCGGCGGAGTGCCTCGACCTCGAGATCACCGAATCTGTCGCTATGCGCAACCCCGAGATGGCAGCCACGATGGTCGAACGTCTGCGCGAGCTCGGTGTCCAGATCTCGATCGATGACTTTGGAACCGGCTACTCGTCGCTGGCCTACCTCAAGCGCTTCCGCATCAACCGGCTCAAGATCGACCGGTCGTTCGTGCATGACCTCTGCCATGACCCCGATGTGGCCGCGATCGTCCAGTCAGTGATCCAGTTGGCTCACGCCCTCCGGTGCGACACCATCGCCGAGGGCGTGGAGACTGCCGGCGAGCGGGACTACCTGACCGCCCAGGGGTGCCACGTAGCGCAGGGGTTCTTCTTCAGTCCGGCCGTGCCGAGCATCGAATTGGCCGACCGCCTGGCGAGCCAGGCAAGGCACGCGATCCACTAGCCGGTGCGCGAGACCACGTAGTCGCAGAGCAGTTCCATGACATCGCGAGCCGGGCAGGCCGGGAGGTCCTCAAGACACTCGCGGGCGCTGTCGGACCAGCGCCTGGCCTCGTCACGCGCCACATCGAGGGCCTTGTGGGCGCGCAGCAGCGCCAGGGCCTCAGCGTGCTCGGCGTCGTCGGGCAGCGGGCGCGCCAGCAGCTCCTGCAGCCGCGCGTCCGCGGGGTCGGTGCTGGTCAGCGCGATGAGCCCGGCCAGCGTGGGAATGCCCTCGCGCAGATCGGTGCCCGGCGTCTTGCCCGACTGCATCGACTCGGAGGTGATGTCGACGAGGTCGTCGGCGAGCTGGAAGGCAACGCCGATCCGCTCCCCGAACAGAGTCAACGTCTCGACGTGCGCGGGCTTGGCCCCCGACATCAGTCCGCCGTACCAGCCGCTGGCAGCGATGAGGGAGCCGGTCTTGTCAGCGATCACCTCAAGGTGATGCACGACGGCGTCTTGGCCTGGCCGCGGACCGACCGTTTCGCGGATCTGCCCCGTGCACAGTCGCTCGAACGTGACGGCCTGGATGCGCACGGCCTCGGGGCCGAGGTCCGCGAGGATCTTCGACGAGCGGGCAAAGAGGAAGTCGCCGGTGAGGATGGCGATCGTGTTGTCCCAGCGCGCGTTGGCTGACTGCGCGCCACGACGCAGCTGGGCCTCGTCCATCACATCGTCGTGATAGAGCGTCGCGAGGTGCGTCAGCTCGACGACGACTCCGGCAGGAACAACGCCCCAGGACTCCGGATCACCGAACTGCGAGGAGAGGAGGACCAGGAGCGGCCGGAACCGCTTGCCTCCCGCGTCGACCAGATGCCGGGAGGCATCGGCCACGAACGGATCGTCGCTAGCCACCGCCTCGCGCAGCCCGACCTCGACCCGCGCCAAGCCCTCGGCGAGCTCTGCCTCGAGGGCTGGGTCAGGGAGCGGAAGCCCCAGCAGGGAGTCGGTCATCGGTGAACGGTACTACCGGATGAATACGTCGGCGTTGCTCACCAGCTCGAGCACCGGCTGGGGCACGATGCCGAGCACGATCGTGACCGTGGCACCAGCAGCCAGGGCGATCGTGGTGAACGTGGAGGGAATGACCACCGAGGCCGTGTCTGGGCCGGGCTCGGAGAAGAACATCAGCACGATGACGCGTGCGTAGAAGAACGCCGCGATGAGGCTGGCGAAGATCGCGATGATGACCAGCCAGGTGGCGCCGCTGGCGATCGCCGCCGTGAAGACGCCGAACTTGCCGATGAACCCACTGGTGAGCGGGATCCCTGCCAGCGCCAGCATGAAGATCGCGAAGATGCCCGCGACCAGCGGTGACTTCCGGCCAAGTCCGGCCCACTTCGACAGGTGCGTGGCCTCGCCCGAAGCGTCTCGGACCATGGCCACAATCGCGAAGGCACCGATCGTCGTGAACGCATACGCAATCAGGTAGAACAGCGAGCTCGACAGGCCTGCAGGGCTCACCGCCACGACCCCGACGAGGATGAACCCGGCCTGCGCGATGGACGAGTACGCAAGCATGCGTTTGATGTCGGTCTGGGTGACAGCGATGATCGAGCCGACCAGCATCGTCAGGGCCGCGATGATCCAGAGCATCGGCACCCAGTCCCACTGGAGACCGCCGAGGGACACGTACAGGAGGCGGAGCAGTGCGCCGAAGGCCGCGATCTTGACGGTGGCGGCCATGAAGCCGGTCACCGGAGTCGGTGCGCCCTGGTAGACGTCCGGCGTCCACTGGTGGAACGGCACGGCGGCGACCTTGAACAGCAGGCCCACCAGCAGCAGGGCGATGCCGATCGCGACCAGCGCACTCTCACCGGGCTTGGCCGCGAGGGCCGCGGAGATCCCGGGCAACGAGACCGTGCCGCTGAATCCGTAGAGCATCGCAGCGCCGTACAGGAAGAACGCCGAGGAGAAGGCGCCCAGCACGAAGTACTTCAGCGAGGCCTCCTGCGAAAGCAGGCGGCGGCGACGGGCCATGCCGGCCAGCAGGTACAGCGGAAGCGACATGACCTCAAGCGCGATGAACATCAGCAGCAGGTCGTTGGCCGCCGGGAAGACCAGCATCCCGGTCAGCGCGAAGAGGAAGAACGGCCAGATCTCGGTCTGGAGGTAACCGCGCTGCGTGAACTGCTTCTCGTCCTCCGATCCCGGGAGCGCTGAGGCGCGCGGGGCGAAGGCGTCGCCCAAGGGATCGATGCTCCGCTCAGCCATGAGCAGCGCGGCGAGCAGTGCCACCACGAGGAGCGTGCCCTGAATGACGAGCGTCGGACCGTCGATCGCTATCGCACCGTCGCCGGTGACCAGTCGCGTGCCAGCGAGGGAGATCACGACCACCAGAGCCGAGAGCACCGAGACGATCACGACGATCAACTGCAGGGGGCGCCGGGCCCGGCGGGGCGCGAAGGCCTCGACGAGCACAGACACGATGGCCGCACTGAAGATGATCAGGATCGGCGCGATCGCCGAGTAGTTGACGCTGGGCAGGTCGAACGGCGTGCCGGCTTCGCTCACGACCGCCGTTGCCGATGCCAGGGCGCTCACTTGTTCGTCCCTTCAACGGTGGAGCCTAGGGCCACGGTCGGAGTGGGATCCGTGGCTCCAATGCTGGTCATGACCTTGTCGACTGCCGGGTTGATCACGTTGAGCAGCGGAGCCGGCCAGAGACCGAGCAGGATCGACAGCGCCATGATCGGCACCAGCGCGGTGATCTCCCGGCCCTTGAGGTCGGTGATGCTGGCCAGTTCGGGCTTCGCCGGCCCGGTCATCGTGCGCTGGTAGAGCCGCAGTGCGTATGCCGCTGTGATGACGATGCCCAAGGTGGCGACGGCGCCGACCCACATGTACCGCTCGAACGAGCCCAGCAGGACAAGGAACTCGCCGATGAACGACACCAGGCCGGGCAGTGCCAGCGACGACAGCGTCGCGAACAGGAAGAAGCCGGCCAGGACTGGGGCGGTCTTGTTGACGCCGCCGAAGTCGGTGATCGTGCTCGAGCCGCGGTAGCGCTGCATCAGGAAGCCCGCCGTCAGGAACAGCGCCGCGGTCGACAGCCCGTGGGCGACCATGTAGACGACCGAGCCGCTTTGCCCCTGCGTGGTGAACACGAAGATGCCCAGGGCGATGAAACCGAAGTGCGACATCGACGAGTACGCGAAAAGCCGCTTCATGTCGGTCTGGCTGAGGGCGACGAAGGCGCCGTAGAAGATGCCCACCAACGCCATGCCGATGACGACGGGAGCGTAGAAGGACGAGGCCGCCGGGAAGATCGGCAGGCAGTAGCGGATCATCCCGAAGGTGCCGACCTTGTCGAGCACGCCGATGAGCAGAACTGCGGTGCCGGGCTTTGCCTCGGCAGCAGCGTCGGGCAGCCACGTGTGGAACGGCCACAGCGGCGCCTTGACGGCGAAGGCGAAGAAGAAGCCGAGGAAGAGCAGCTTCTGGGTGGTCGGATCGATGTCCAGGCCCGTGAGCTTGAGGAAGTCGAACGTGCCGTCGCCGGTCAGCTGCGCGGAAACGACGTACAGCCCAATCAGCGAGGCGAGCATGAACAGGCCGCCGACGAGGCTGTACAGCAGGAACTTCACCGCTGCATAGGACCGCTGCACGCCGCCGAAGCGTCCGATCATGAAGTAGACCGGGATGAGCATCGCCTCGAAGAAGACGTAGAACAAGAACACGTCGGTCGCCGAGAAGACGCCGATCATCAGCGTCTCGAGGACGAGGATGAGCGAGAAGTAGCCCTTGACGGTGCCGCGGCCCTCCTCGACATCGTTCCATCCGGCGATCACGACGATCGGGACGAGCGTGGTGGCCAGCGCCACCAGCACCAGGCCGATGCCGTCGACGCCGACGGAGTACGAAATGCCGAAGGTCGGGATCCACGGGTAGTTCTCGACGAACTGGAACGGCTCGACCGAGTCGGCCTGGAACTGCAGCGCCATCACCACGGTCAGGACGAGCGTGGCCACAGCGAAGAGCAGCGCCACCTGCTTGGCGAGCAGCGCCTTCCCCTTCGGGAGGAGCAGCACGACGATGCTGCCGACAAGGGGGACGACCCCGAGCGTGGTCAGCCACGGAAAGGACGTCACGAGACCCTCACCAACACCAGGGCGAGGACGACCAGGACGGCGCCACCCACCATTGATAACGCATACGATCGAGCGAATCCGGTCTGGTACCTGCGCATTCGGCCGGACAGTCCGCCGACGAAGGCGGCACTGCCGTTGACGAACCCGTCGACCGCCTTGTTGTCGAACCACACGAGGACCCGTGACAGCCAGAAGCTGGGCGCGACCACGAGCGCATCGTTGACGTGGTTGCCGTAGAGCTCCTCGCGCGCGGCGCGCGTCAGGAGGTTGCCGTGCGGGGCCTCGACGGGCACCTCACGGCGGGCGTAGGTCAGCCAGGCGAAGCCGGCTCCGATGAGGACCAGCACCAGCGTGGTGAGCTCGTAGACCCAGGAGGGCAGCGGCAGTTCGACGGTCTTGATGCCGACGACCGGCTCCAGCCACGACTCGATGTTGCCCCAGTACACCAGCGACATGCCGCCGATGGTGGCGCCGATGGCGAGGATCACCAGCGGGATCGTCATCACCTTGGGCGACTCGTGCGGGTGAACGTCGTCCTCCCACCTCGCCTTGCCGAAGAAGGTCATCGCCACCATGCGCGTCATGTAGAAGCCGGTGAGGCCGGCGGCCAGCATCGCGAGGATGCCGATGATCGGGCTGCGCTCGAAGGACGCATGGATGATGTCGTCCTTGGAGAAGAAGCCGTCGAACGGCGGGATGCCGATGATCGCCAGGTAGCAGATGATGAACGTGGTCGACGTCAGCACCATCAGGGCGCGCAGAGCGCCGTAGCGGCGCATGTTCACGTTGTCCTTCATGCCGTGCATCACCGAGCCGGCCCCGAGGAACAGGCCGGCCTTGAAGATGCCGTGCATGAGCAGGTGGAAGATGGCGAAGACGTAGCCGATGGGGCCAAGCCCGGCGGCGGTGATCATGTAGCCGATCTGGCTCATCGTGGAGCCGGCGAGTGACTTCTTGATGTCGTCCTTGGCCGAGCCGATGATCGCGCCCATCCACATGGTGATCAGGCCCACGCAGATGACGGCGACTGCGGCCCATTCGGCTGCAGTGAAGATCACGTTGCTCCGCACGATCAGGTAGACGCCGGCTGTGACCATCGTTGCCGCGTGGATCAGGGCTGAAACCGGGGTCGGGCCCTCCATGGCGTCGAGCAGCCACGCCTGCAGCGGGAACTGGGCCGACTTGCCGCAGGCCGCGAGGAGTAGGAGCAGTCCGATCGCCGTGAGCGTGCCCTCACTCGCCTTGTCGGCAGCCCCGAACACGTCCTGGAAACTGACCGTGCCGAAGGTGACGAACAACAGCATGATCGCCAGGCTCAGGCCCACGTCGCCGACGCGGTTGATGATGAATGCCTTCTTGCCCGCCTGGGCGGCCGAGTCCTTGTGCTGCCAGAAGCTGATCAGCAGATAGCTGGCCAGGCCCACGCCCTCCCACCCGACGTACAGGAGGAGGTAGTTGTTGGCCAGGACGAGCAGCAGCATCGCCGCGACGAAAAGGTTGAGCATGCCGAAGAACTTGCGCTTGTTCTCGTCATGTTCCATGTAGCCCAACGAGTACACATGGATGAGCGCACCCACGATGGTGATCAGCAGGACGAAGCAGATCGAGAGCTGGTCGAGCTGGAATGCCATGTCCGCCTGGAACGAGCCGGCGAACACCCATGTGAAAAGCGTCTGGCCGTACGTGCGCTGCTCCGCGCTGTCCTGCATCATCCCGAGCAGCATGAGCACGCCGATGACGGCGGCCGCTGAGACGGTGAGGATCGCCAGGTAGGGGCCCCACTTGTTGGTGCGCCGACCCCCGAGCAGCAGGATCGCCGCGCCTACCAGGGGCAGCGCGATCAGCACCCAGATGAGGGAGAACACCCCCTCGGCGGGCATGAGCTCTGTCACGATTCGGTCCTATCCATGGTGGTTTCCACGTCGCTTCGTCTAGTACTTCAGCAGGTTCGGTTCGTCGATCGATGCCGACCTTCGAGTTCGGAAGATCGTGAGGATGATCGCCAGCCCGACGACCACCTCGGATGCGGCGACGACCATCACGAAGAAGGCCACCACCTGACCGTCGAGGTTGCCATTCATGCGCGCGAACGCCACGAACGCCAGGTTGGCCGCGTTGAGCATGAGCTCGACGGACATGAAGACGACGATTGCATTGCGGCGCACCAGCACCCCGATGGTGCCGATGCTGAACAGCAGCGCGGAGAGGACTACGTAGTTCGACGGGTTCATTCGCCCTTCCCCTCGGTGATCTCGTGCACCTCTCGCACGTCGGCATGGTCAACCGGACGGGCGTCCGAGCGGGCACGGACCGGAGCGGGGATGCTCTCCTCGAGCGGCGTGCCGTCCGGCAGGAGAGCGGGCGTGTCGACCGCGTTGTGACGGGCGTACACGCCGGGGTTGGGCAGGTTGCCCGGGTGCTCATCGCGGTGGAAGCGCTCGACGGAGAGGTCCTTCTGGGTCGCCTTGCTCGTCCAGTGCTCACGGTGCGCCAGGACCATCGCGCCCATGGCGGCCGTGATCAGCAGCGCCGACGTGAGCTCGAAGGCCAGCAGGTACTTGGTGAAGATCAGGTGGGCGATGCCCTCGACGTTCCCGCCGTCAGCAGCATTCGCGGCGTCGAGCCCCACGGTGCTGGTCTCGGTCAGGCCGTTCGCGATACCCCACACCAGGAGTCCAGCAAGGCCGATGCCAAGGATCAGCGCGGCGAGCCGCTGGCCCTTGATGGTCTCGATGAGCGAGTCGGAGGAGTCGACGCCGACCACCATGAGGACGAACAAGAACAGCATCATCACGGCGCCGGTGTAGACGATCACCTGGACCATGCCCAGGAACGGAGCCGAGTTGGCGACGTAGAGGATGGCGAGGTTGATCATCGTCAACGCGATCCAGAGCGCGCTGTGGACTGCCTTGCGCGACAGGACCATGCCCAGTGCGCCGGCAACCGCCAGGACCGAGCAGATCCAGAAGACCACTGCCTCGCCGGTGTTGACGGCCGTGTCGGTCATGACGCGACCCCCTCAGTGCTGGTCGTGACCTGCTCCGGGCTGGCGCCCTTCACGTTGTTGGCGTAGTAGTCGCGTTCGGTCGTGCCCTCGACCATCGCGTGCGGCGGGGCGACCATGCCCGGCAGCAGCGGGGCCAGCAGGTCCTGCTTCTCGAAGATGAGGTCGGCGCGGTTGTCGTCGGCCAGCTCGTAGAAGTTGGTCATCGTCAGGGCGCGGGTGGGGCAGGCCTCGATGCACAGGCCGCAGAAGATGCAGCGCAGGTAGTTGATCTGGTAGACGCGACCGTAGCGTTCGCCGGGCGAGAACCGCTCCTCCTCGGAGTTGGACGCCCCTTCGACGAAGATCGCATCCGCGGGGCACGCCCACGCGCACAACTCGCAGCCGACGCACTTCTCCAGGCCGTCGGCCCAGCGGTTCAGCTGGTGGCGTCCGTGGTAGCGAGGCTGCGTCGGAACCTTCTGCTCGGGGTACTGCTCGGTCACCACCTTCTTGAACATCGTCAAGAAGGTGACGCCGAAGCCACGAATGGCCTGCGGGGTCTCAGCCATGGGTGTCCTCCTCGGACGCCGCGTCAGCGACTGCCTCGTCGGTCGGTGCGGCCTCGGTTCGCTCCTGCACGATGGTCGTGCCCTGGGCGAGCTCGCGCCGCGAGGTGTACGTGAATTCCTGTCCGGGGAGCGGTGGTACTGGGTAGCCGCCGGCCACTGGGTCGAACGGTGCCTCGGCCGCGGCCGCCAGCTCGGCTGCCTCCGCCTCCGCCTGTCGGTCGGAACGGCTCTGGATGATCCACGAGCCGAGCAGGAGGACGACGATGACGATCGCCCCGCCGGCGAGGATCTCGACGTTGCTCAACGTCACGTCGTTGCGGATCGCCTTCGCGGTCGCGACGATCATGATCCACGCGATCGAGATCGGGATGAGGACCTTCCAGCCGAAGCGCATGAACTGGTCGTAGCGCAGGCGGGGCAGGGTGCCGCGTAGCCAGATGAACATGAAGATGAAGATCTGGACCTTGAGCAGCCACCAGAGCACCGGCCACCAGCCCTCATTGGCCCCGGCCCACAAGGACAGCGGCCACGGCGCACGCCAGCCGCCCAGGAACAGGGTCGTCGCGAGGGCGGAGACCGTGACCATGTTGATGTACTCGGCGAGGAAGAACATCGCGAACTTCAGCGACGAGTACTCCGTGTGGAAGCCGCCGACGAGCTCGCCCTCGGCCTCGGGGAGGTCGAACGGCGCGCGGTTGGTCTCACCGGTCATCGCGGTGACGTAGATGAGGAACGACGGCAGCAGGATGACGGCGAACCAGATGGGCTCCTGGGCGGAGACGATCTCTGACGTCGACATCGAGCCGGCGTAGAGGAACACCGCGACGAAGGACAGGCCCATCGCGATCTCGTAGGAGATCATCTGGGCGCTGGAGCGCAGGCCGCCGAGCAGCGGGTAGGTGGACCCGGACGACCAGCCGGCGAGCACGATGCCGTAGATGCCGATCGACGCGATCGCGAGAACGTAGAGCACCGACACCGGGAAGTCCGTCAGCTGCAGCGGCGTCTCGACGCCGAAGATCGAGACGGTCGGGCCGAACGGGATGACCGCGAAGGCCATGAACGCCGCGGTGGCGGAGATGACCGGGGCGATCCAGTAGACGGCCTTGTGCGCCGTCTTGGGGATGATCTCCTCCTTGAGCGCGAGCTTGACGCCGTCCATCAGCGACTGGAGCAGGCCCTGCGGCCCGACTCGGTTGGGGCCGATGCGGTTCTGCATGCGCGACACCACGCGGCGCTCCCACCAGATGGTGAACAGCGTCAGCAGCACGAGGATGACGAAGATGGCGACGACCTTGAGGATCACCAGCCACCACGGATCCGTGCCGAAGAGCCCGAACTGCGAGCCGGTCATGCGGCACCTCCCGCGGTGATGGTGACCTCGTCACCGGGCAGGACGCCCAGGTCTGAGTAGACGTGGCAGCCGAGCGAGTTCAGCGGGACCCACACGGTGTCGTCGGCGATGTCGGCCACCTCGACGGGCAGGGTGACCGAGCCGCTGCGGCCAGAGACCGTGGCGGTCTCCCCCAGGCTGGCCGCGCGCTCCGCGGAGACCATGACCGAGGTGGGGCGGGCCGTGGCAGCGAGGTGCGGCTCGCCTTCCTGCATGAGGCCTGAGTCGAGCAGGCGCCGCCACGACGCCAGGCGCACACCGCCAGCGACGCTGCCACCGGTGACCTGCGGGCTGTCCCAGCGAGCTCCGGTCCAGGCGCCGAGCGAACCGAGCTCACGACGGATCGTGGGCACGTCGCCCGGCAGGCTCTCGCCGAGCTCATGGGCGATCATCGCCAGGACTCGCGCATCGGACATCGTCAGTGCGTCACGGAAGACCTGGGCGAAAGGCCGCGGACGACCCTCCCAGTTCAGGAACGTGCCGGACTTCTCGGTCACGACGGCGACGGGGAAGATCACGTCGGCGGCCTGCGTGACCTCCGAGTGGTGGTTCTCGAATGAGACCACGAAGCCCGCCTTCTCGACGGCCGCGCGCGCGAGTGCGGGGTCCGGATAGTCCGCGAGCTCCACGCCGCCGACGACCAGCGCCGCGAGGCGACCGCTCGCAGCGGCCTCCAGCAGCTCGGCCCCTGACAGTCCGTTGGCAGTCGGGAGCGCCGACTCCTCGATTCCCCAAGCCGCGGCCACCTGGGCCCGCGCTGCAGGATCGGTGAGCGGGCGACCACCAGGCAGCAGCCCGGCAAGGGCGCCAGCGTCGAGAGCACCGCGCTCGCCAGCGCGGCGCGGCACCCACGCCAGGGCGGCCCCGGTCTGCTTGGCAAGTGCCGCAGCGGCCGAGGCGGCACCGGCCGAGCCGGCAACGCGCTCGCCAACGAGCAGCACCGAACCTGGCTGGCTGAGCAGCGCACGAGTCCGGTCGTCGAGCGACCCCAGCGCCGTAGCCTCGCCGCCCGGGACCACAGGGACCCACGTCGCGTCGACCTTGCGCACACCCTGAGTGCGTGACGGACCCAGATGCACGATGCGCACGCCCTTGCGCGACGCCTTGCGCAGGCGAAGGAACAGGATCGGTGACTCGTCCTCGGGCTCCAGCCCAACGACCACGACTACGGGAGCGGTCTCGATGGCGTCGTACGACGCGTGCACCGGTGTGCCGGCGACCTCGGCGGCCAGGAACTGCGCCTCCTCGGTCGAGGACAGGCGGGCGCGGAAGTCGATCGAGTCGGTACCGAGCACGGCGCGGGCGAAGCGCGCGTACGCATACGCGTCCTCGACCGTCGACCGGCCGCCGACGAGCACGCCAACGCTGCCCTTGGCAGCGGCGAGGCCGCGCGCGGCTGCATCGATGGCCTCCGGCCAGGACGCCGGACGGAGCTCGCCGTTCTCGCGAATAAGCGGCGACGAGACCCGTCCCTCGGTCTGATACGCGAAGGCGAAGCGGCCCTTGTCGCAGTTCCATTCCTCGTTGACCGCCGGGTCGTCCCACGCGAGGCGACGGGTGACGACGCCGCGTCGGTAGTCGGTGCGCAGCGAGCAGCCAGAGGCGCAGTGCTCGCACGCAGTCGGGACTGAGACGAGGTCGAACGGGCGCGACCGGAACCGGTACGAGGCCGCAGTCAGAGCACCCACCGGGCAGATCTGCACGGTGTTGCCGGAGAAGTACGAGTCGAACGGCTGGTCGGCAGCGGTGCCGACCTGCTGCTTCGCACCGCGCTCCAACAGCTCGATGAACGGGTCGCCAGCGATCTGGTCGGCGAAGCGCGTGCAGCGTGCGCAGGACACGCAGCGCTCGCGGTCGAGCAGGATCTGTGCACTGACATTGATGGGCTTCTCGAAGTGCCGCTTGGTGCCGTCGAACCGGCTCTCGGGGCGACCAATCGACATCGCCTGGTTCTGCAGCGGGCACTCGCCGCCCTTGTCGCAGACGGGGCAGTCGAGGGGGTGGTTCAGGAGCAGGAACTCCATAACGCCCTCCTGCGCGAGGCGGGCGACCTCGGAGGACTGCTGCGTGTGCACGTTCATGCCGTCGGACAGCACCTGCGCGCACGCTGGCTGTGGCTTCGGCATGCCGTCGATCTCGATGAGGCAGGCGCGGCATGCGGCAACCGGGTCGAGCAGTGGGTGGTCGCAGAAGCGCGGCACCTCGACGCCGAGCAGCTCGGCTGCGCGGATCGCCAGCGTGCCCTTGGGCACGCGCATCTCCACGCCGTCGACCGTGACGGTGATGAGGTCGACGGCGACCTCGACATCGGAGCCCGGGGTGCTGGGGCCAGGACTGTTCGTGATCGTCATCGAGCCACAGCTCCCGCAAACACGTAGGACGCGACCGGGTCGAACTGCTCGTCGGCCGAGGTGGTTGTCGCCGCGACGAACTCGTCGCGGAAGTACTTCAGCGCCGCCGGGTACGGCGTCGCCGCCGCATCGCCGAGGGCGCAGAACGAACGGCCGGAGATCTGGCCGCACAGCTCGACCAGAGTGTCGACCTCCGCTGCCGTGCCGTGGCCATGCTCGAATTTCTCGAGCGTTCCGGTAATCCAGTAGGTGCCTTCGCGGCACGGGGTGCACTTGCCGCAGGACTCGTGCTTGTAGAACTCCAGCCAGCGGGTCACCGCCTTCACGACGCTGACCGTGTCGTCGAAGATCATCGGCGTGCCGGTGCCCATCATGGTTCCAGCAGCGGCCATGTCCTCATAGGTCATCGGAACGTCGAGGTGCTCGGCGGTGAGCATCGGGACCGACGAGCCACCAGGCAGCCAGAACTTCACCTCGCGGCCGTCGCGCATGCCGCCGGCGTAGTCGAGCAGCTCGCGCATGGTGATGCCGAGCGGAGCCTCGTAGATGCCGGGTCGGTTGACGTGACCTGAAATCGCAAACACCTTGAAGCCCGGGGACTTCTCGGTGCCGAACTGGCGGAACCAGTCGACGCCGCGATCGATGATGTAGGGGATGTTGCAGATGGTCTCGACGTTGTTGATGACGGTCGGCGATGCGTACAGGCCAGCGACGGCCGGGAACGGCGGCTTAAGCCGCGGCTGGCCGCGGTAACCCTCGAGCGAGTCGAGCAGCGCCGTCTCCTCGCCGCAGATGTAGGCGCCGGCGCCGGAGTGCACGACGACGTCGACGTTGACGCCGGAGCCGAGGATGTTGTCACCCACCAATCCGGCCTCGCGCGCCTCGCGGACCGCGTTGGCTACGCGGCGGATGGCAGCGGGCACCTCGCCGCGGATGTAGATGAAGGCCCGCTTCGCGCGGATGGCGTAGGACGTGATGACGACGCCCTCGATGAGCGCGTGCGGGTTCGCGAGCATGATCGGGATGTCCTTGCAGGCACCCGGCTCGGACTCGTCGCCGTTGACGACGAGGTAGTGCTCCTTGCCGTCGGTCTGCGGAACGAAGCTCCACTTCAGGCCGGTCGGGAAGCCTGCGCCACCACGACCGCGCAGCCCCGAGTCCTTGACGATGCCGATCAGCGCGTCGGGATCCTGCTTGAGCGCCGACTCGAGCGCGCGATAGCCGCCGTGGCGGCGATAGCCGGCGAGCGTGTAAAGCTCGGGGTCATCCCAGTGCTCGGTGATGACGGGAGTCAGAGCCACGGTCAGCCCTCCTGTCCTGAGTCGGCGGCCTTGGGAGCCGGGATACCGGGAGCGGACATGCCGCGCTCCTTGGCCACGTTCAGTCCAACGAGCATCTTCGCGTCGACCTGCGTGCCCTGGTCGGCGAGTCCGTCGTCGGGGAAGGCCAGCGTGCGCTCGGTCGCCCGGAAGTCGCGGATCACCGGGCCACGGGTGGAGTGGACCTCCTCGCCGCGCTCGAGGCGGTCGATGATCTCGACCGCCTGCGTCGGAGTGACGTCGTCCATGTACTCCCAGTCGACCGTCATGACCGGTGCATGCGTGCAGGCCGCCTGGCACTCGATGTGCTCGAGCCAGAACGCGCCGTCGTCGGTGGGCTTGTCATGGCCGATTCCGCCGAGTCGCTCGTTCAGGGCGGCGTAGACCGCGTCGCCGCCGAGCAGGCCACACATCGTGTTGGTGCACACCCCGATGTGGTGCTTGCCGACCGGAGTGCGCTTGTACATCGTGTAGAACGTCGCGACCGCGGTCGCCTCGGCCGGCGTGATGCCCAGGACGTCGGCGCACGCCTGGATGCCCTCGGGAGTGACTTCTCCCTGCTCGCTTTGGACGAGGTGCAGCATTGGCAGCAGTGCGGACCGCGCATGCGGATACCGCCCAGCCAGCTGCTTCAGCTCGTCGCGGGTCGTGTCGCTGATCGTCATGTCTTCGTCTCTTCGCTCTCGTGTGGCCTAGCGGTCCACGCCGCCCATGACGGGATCGATGCTTGCGACCGCGGCGATGACGTCAGCGATCATGCTGCCCTCGCTCATCACTGCCACGCTCTGGAGGTTGTTGAACGACGGCTCCCGGAAATGCACGCGGTACGGACGCGTCCCGCCGGAGCTGACGAGCTGGCAGCCGAGCTCGCCCTTGGGCGACTCGACCGCCGAGTAGACCTGGCCGGCCGGCACGCGGAAGCCCTCGGTGACCAGTTTGAAGTGATGGATCAGTGCCTCCATCGACTCCGACATGATCTCCTTGATGTGCTCAGGGGAGTTGCCCTGGCCGTCGCTTCCGATCGACAGCTGCGCCGGCCACGCGATCTTCTTGTCCTCGATCATGACCGGACCGGGCTTGATGCGGTCCAGGCACTGCTCGACGATGCGCAGCGACTGCTCCATCTCGCGGATCCTGATGAGGAACCGGCCGTAGACGTCGTTGGTGGTCTCCGTGCAGACCTCGAACTCGTAGTTCTCGTAGCCGCAGTACGGCTGCGACTTGCGCAAGTCGTGCGGCAGGCCCGTCGCGCGGAGGATCGGGCCGGTGATGCCGAGTGCCATGCAGCCGGTGAGGTCGAGGTAGCCGACGCCGACGGTGCGGCCCATCCAGATGGAGTTGTCGACGAGCAGGTCGACGGTGTCCTTCAGCCGCTTGCGCAGCAGCGGGACGGTCTCGCGGATCTTCTGGACGCCGTCCTCGGGGAGATCCTGTGCCACGCCACCGGGACGGATGTAGGCATGGTTCATACGCAGCCCGGAGACCATCTCGAAGATGTCGAGCACGAGCTCGCGCTCGCGGAAGCCGAACTCCATCGCGGTGAGCGCGCCGAGCTCCATGCCGCCGGTCGCCAGCGCAACGAGGTGCGAGGCGATGCGGTTGAGCTCCATCATCATCACGCGGATGACGCTGGCCCGCTCGGGGACCTGCTCGGTGACGTCGAGAGCCTTCTCGACAGCGAGGCAGTACGCCGTCTCATTGAACATCGGCGTTAGGTAGTCCATGCGGGTCACATAGGTGACGCCCTGCACGAACGAGCGGAACTCCATGTTCTTCTCGATGCCGGTGTGCAGGTAGCCGATGCCGCAGCGGGCCTCGGTGACCGTCTCGCCGTCGATCTCGAGGATCAGTCGCAGCACGCCATGAGTCGACGGATGCTGGGGACCCATGTTGACGACGATGCGGTCCTTCTCGCCCTCAGGAGCGGCCGAGATCGTGTCCCAGTCGCCGCCGGAGACGGTGTAGACCCGGCCCTCGGTCGTGTCGTACGAGCCCGAGTAGGGGTCGAACTCGTCATCGATCGAGTCGTCGAACTCGGCCTCTGCGCTGGTGTAGCTGACGTTTTCGGTCGACATCAGTGGTACGACCTCCGCTGATCCGGGGGCGGGATGGTGCCGCCCTTGTACTCCACGGGGATGCCGCCGAGCGGGTAGTCCTTGCGCTGCGGGTGGCCCGGCCAGTCGTCGGGCATGAGGATGCGGGTCAGGGCGGGGTGTCCGTCGAAGATGATCCCGAACATGTCCCAGGTCTCGCGCTCGTGCCAGTCGTTCATCGGGTAGACCGCCACGATCGACGGGATGTGCGCATCGTCCTCGGGCACCGAGACCTCGACGCGGATCCGGCAGTTGTGCGTGATCGACAAGAAGAGGTACACCGCGTGGAACTCGCGGCCCGTCTCGTGTGGGTAGTGCACCCCGCTGACGCCGAGGCAGATCTCGAATCGCAACCCCGGCTCGTCGCGCAGGGCAGTGGCGAAGTTGAGCAGGTGCTCGCGACGCACGTGGTACGTGATCTCGTCGCGCCAGATGACGACCTTCTCGATCGCATCCGTCGCGGGGACGCCCCGATCGGCGATCGACAGCTCGATCTCGTCGGTGATCTCGTCGTACCACCCGCCGAACGGGCGAATGGCCGGGGCGGGAAGCACGATGGGCTCGACGAGGCCGCCAAAGCCGCTGGTGTCGCCGGAGCCGCTGGCACCGAAGGCACCGTGGCGCACACCGATGACGTCGAGCTCGCGGACTCCCTCGGGAACGGCGGGCACAGAGGGTTCGCTCATCGCATGAGCCCCTTCAGCTCCAAGGTGGTCGGCGCGGTCAAGGCCACGGCCTCGAGCTCGCGGATCTCCTCGCGACGATGGCTGCCGAGCTTGGTGTCCTGGATCTGCTGGTGCAGCTTGAGGATCGCGTCGAACAGCATCTCCGGTCGCGGCGGGCAGCCCGGCAGGTAGATGTCGACGGGAACCACGTGGTCGACGCCCTGCACGATGGCGTAGTTGTTGAACATGCCGCCGCTTGATGCGCACACGCCCATCGCGATGACCCACTTCGGGCCGGGCATCTGGTCGTAGATCTGCCGCAGGACCGGCGCCATCTTCTGGCTCACGCGCCCGGCGACGATCATCAGATCGGCCTGGCGTGGTGAGGCGCGGAAGACCTCCATGCCGTAGCGAGCGATGTCGAAGCGCGGGCCGCCGGCAGCCATCATCTCGATGGCGCAGCAGGCCAGGCCGAACGTCGCCGGCCACAGCGAGCCCTTGCGCGCGTAGCCCGCGACCTTCTCCACCGTGGTGAGAAGGACGCCGCCAGGCAGCTCCTCAAGTCCCATGTGCTTCTCCGGTCAGTCCCACTCGAGTCCACGGCGACGCCATACGTAGGCGTACACGACCAGGACGGTGACGATGAACAAGAACATCTCCAGCAGCCCGAACAGCCTGAGCTCGTCGAACGCGACGGCCCACGGGTAGAGGAACACGATCTCAATGTCGAAAACGATGAACAGCATCGCGGTGAGGTAGTACTTGACCGGGAACCGTCCACCACCGATCGGCTGCGGAGTCGGCTCGATGCCGCACTCGTAGGCGTCGTACTTGGCTCGGTTGTATCGCTTCGGACCGGTGAAGGACGCAACCGTCACCGAGAACACTGCGAAGGCGAATGCCAGGAGACCAAGGACGAGGATGGGGGTGTAGACGTTCAAGCGCCCATCTCCTCACGCTTTGCGCATTTGTGATTCACTTCACGACCCACGAAAGCATAGTCGGGCGTGGTGCACTCCCAAACACCCCTCAATGTCGGGGACTTCTGGTGGCGTTTCGCCCGCCGGCCGAGGCTGGCAAGACTCACGAGGTCCTCCATCCGCGGTGGAGGGCGACGATGCCACCCGTCAGATTCCGGTACTGCACCGACCGCCATCCGCACGCCGCGATGTCGCTCGCGAGCGTTTCCTGATCGGGCCATTCGCGGATCGATTCGGCGAGGTACACGTATGCCTCGGGATTGGACGAGGTCCGCTTGGCGACCTCGGGCAGGGCCTTCATCAGGTATTCGGAGTAGACCGTACGGAACGGCGCCCACGTCGGGTGGGAGAACTCGCAGACGACGAGTCGGCCGCCCGGGCGCACCACCCGCGCAAGCTCGCGGAGGCCTGCGAGTCGATCGTGGATGTTGCGCAGGCCGAACGAGATCGTCGCGGCGTCGAACGCAGCCTCCTTGAACGGCAGGTTCATGCCATCGCCGGCAACGAAGGACAGCGTCGGCTGGCGCTCCTTGCCCACGCGGAGCATCCCCTGGGAGAAGTCCGCGGGCACCACGAACGCCCCGGCTCGGTCGAAGGGGACGCTCGAAGTTCCGGTCCCGGCGGCAAGATCGAGGATGCGCTCCCCCGGTCGGGGATCAACCGCCTTGAGCACCGCAGCGCGCCACCTGCGGGTCTGGCCGAGGGCCAGGACGTCATTGGTGATGTCGTAGCGCTCGGCGACGTCATCGAACATCGCCGCCACCTGCGACGGTGCCTTGTCCAGGTCTGCGCGGGCCACGGAGCGATCCTTGCACCCCGCCGGATGTGCCGCTCTCGGGGATGCGCCCTAGGCTTTTGCTTCGTGACCCAGCCGCGATCGTCCGTCGAGCCTTCCGCGGACACCGAGCGGCTTCCCGTCGTCACCCGGCCGATCGCCGACCCCGAGGAACTGCTGGCCCGACTGCCGGTCAACGACCCGGTGGCCTGGGTGCGCAACGGCGAGGGCCTCATCGGCTGGGGCGTCGCCGCTCGGCTCGAAGTGCGCGGCAACGAGCGATTCAGTCGCACGCAGCGCTGGTGGTCGAACCTGTGCGCGTCCTTCGACGTCGACGACACCGTGGCCATGCCCGGCACCGGCCCCGTCGCCTTCGGCTCATTCTCCTTTGACCCTGACTCGGGGCCGTCGATCGTCGTCGTGCCACAGGTCATCGTCGGTCGTCGCGCCGGACAGGCGTGGATGACCGTCATCGGCAGGGAGCAGGGCGCGCGCCCCGCCCTTCCGCCCGTCTCGGTGCCCGAGCCTCCGCTGTGGGTGACGTGGTCTGAGGGCACCGTCAGTGCGATCGACTGGCAGGCCGAGGTCGCCGATGCTGTGCGACGCATTCGGGCCGGCGAGCTCGACAAGGTCGTGCTCGCTCGCGACGTCGTGGCCAACGTCGACGGACCGATCGACGTCCGTCACCTGCTGCTCCGCCTTGCCCGCTCGTACCCGTCCTGCTGGACCTTCCATGTCGACGGCCTCGTGGGCGCCACGCCGGAGTTGCTCGTCCGCCGCACCGGCGACCTCGTCACCAGTCGCGTGCTCGCGGGCACCGTGCGGCGGCGGGGCAACGACCAGGCCGATGCCAGCCTGGCGCAGGCGCTGCTGCAGTCCGGAAAGGACACCGAGGAGCACGAGTTCGCGGTGCACTCTGTGGCGCGCGCCCTGGCTGCGCACTGCACCGACCTCGACGTGCCCGAGCGCCCGCATGTCCTTGAGCTCGCGAACGTCCAGCACCTGGCCACCGACGTCACCGGCCGACTCGCCGACTCCGCGCCCGTCCTCGCACTCGCCGCGTCGCTGCACCCGACTGCCGCCGTGTGCGGCACTCCTACAGAGCGCGCCTTCTCACTGATCCGCGAGATCGAGGGCATGGACCGCGGCCGCTACGCGGGACCGGTCGGCTGGTTCGACCGCCACGGCGACGGCGAGTTCGGCATCGCGCTGCGGTGCGCGCTCATCGACGCGGAAGCCGGACAGGTGCGGTCGTTCGCCGGCTGTGGAATCGTCGCGGGCTCGGTTCCAGCCGACGAACTGTCCGAGTCGGTTGCGAAGCTGGTGCCGATCCGCGACGCCCTCGAGGTCCGCTGACCTTCGAGTAGTCCCGCAGCGTCGTCAAGCAGGCCGTCTTCCCGGGGTTCGCGACGTCCTGGTACTAGTCGGCGAGGGAGGCGGTGAGCGCCGTGACGTTGCCGCCGAAGTCCGGAGCGGGAGCGGGCACCCAGTCCAGTCCCGTTCGCGCCAGCAGCCCGAGCATCGCCGAGTTGTCGGCGAGCACGTACGCCACCAAGGTCGCGAATCCCATCCGCCGCGCCACACCGACGAGGTGGCGCGTGAGCAGCAGCCCCACACCAGCGCCGTGCCAGGCGTCGTCGACGATGACCGCGATCTCCGCCGTGTCGGTTTCGCCCGGCCCGACAGGGAACACGTTGCCGAGCGCGATGATCCGGTCGTGCATGTCGGTGACCACCAGGGTCGCCCCACGATGCCCACCGGAGATGCGGCGCAGGTTGTCCTCGCGCCACTCGTTCATCGGCGTGAAGTAGCGCTGGTACCGCGATTCGGCCGAGGATCGCTCGTGCATCTCCTCCACACCGGTCATGTCCTCGGGCCGGCTGAGCCGAACGGAGACGTAGCGACCGTCGTCGAGGTTCTCCCGCCAGCCGAAGCTGTCGGGCTCGCCGCGCACTTCTGCGAGGGCGGCCACCAGGGCAAGCAGCGCCGACGCGCGGTTGCGCTCGGTCTTGGTGAAGGGCGCCCGCACCCGATGCAGCACTACATGGCGCTCCGGCGTCCATTGCAGGCGAAGGATCTTCGCGGTGGAGTCGTCGCCGACGGTCGCGGTCGTGACCTCCCAGGAGTCTGCGAGGACGAGGTCTGCGACGGCCTTGGGCGCCGCCTCGGGGTTCTGGGCCAGTCGCGCGCACAGGTACAGAACGCGTGTCGCGACGTCGGAAGAGTCATCGACCACGCCCCGCGTGACGATGACGTCGGTGCCCACCGACGAGATGCCCTGAACCACGGTGGACCGATCGATGTCGGCCGGTGCCTTGAGGATCAGGTCCACCAGCTGCTGTCCGTCGTTCACCTGGGCCGTGAACAGGCTCACGACGCGAACGCGCAGAATCGACAGCGCATGCATCAAGCGCGCCAACTCGGACGGATTGCTGCCGATGGCCACCCGGGCTCGCCAGGTGATGAGCGAGTCCGGATCGGCATCGTCGATCTCGTTGTCGGGGGCGAGCGCGGTGAGAAGCCGGGCGACCAGGGCGGTCCATGACTGGCCGTCGCTCCAGCGCGGCGAGATCGGCGACAGGATCGCCAGGCCGAGGCCCACGGCGACCACGTGCAATGCGGCGGAGTCATCCTCGATCGCGTCGTCGGCCGCCGACCCGCGCAGCTGGTGGATGACCTCGACGGCGGCATCCCACCGCTGGTTCAGCCGGTGCGCGACGACCTCACGCGTCGCCTCGTCGTAGGGAGCCACGATCATCGCCTGAAGTTCCAACGGGTCCCAGGCCGCCGCCGGGTCGCCGAGGACGTCGCGGGAGGCGCGCAGGAGCGTCTGCATCGCGGGCTCCATCGGGTACAGCGCCTGCTCCTGAAGATGCCGCGCGACCGGCGGGAACGGCAGGCCCTCCACGACGACGCGCAGCAGGTCGACCCGGTGCCGGCCGACCGCTGACACCGTCCGGAGCGGCAGGTCTGCCTGCCTGGCGACGTCGCGGCGCCCGGCGTTGATGGCGCTGCGCTGCGAGTAGACCTCCGCGGCCGCCTCGACGACACGGTCGCGTTTCACGGGATCCACGGCCATGCCCCCACGCTACTGCGAACCGAGGGCCTCGCCGACCGCCCGCTGGATGTTCACCAACGTGGCCGCCTCACGTTCGCGAGTGACGGTCTTGGCGATCACGACACGGACGCCGCCGTTGCCCACCGCGTCATCGATGGCGGCCGTGAGCTCCTCGGACGTCGACGCCACAGCCGACGGGATCCCGAGCGATCGGCACACCTCGGCCAGGTCGACGCTCAGCGGCACGCCGAACACCCGCTCGAAGACTGCCTCGTGCTGGGGGGCACCCTGCTCGAGGGAGGAGAAGATGCCGCCGCCGTCGTTGTCGGACACGACGATCACCAGGTCGGGTCGCTCCTCCTCGGGCGGCGCGAGCAGCCCGTTGCTGTCGTAGAGGAACGTCTGGTCGCCCATCAGCGCGATGACACCTGCTCCCCCGTTGCGCTGCAGCGCCGCGGCCGCTCCCCAGGCCGTGGAGACGCAGCCGTCGATGCCGGACGTGCCGCGGTTGCCCATGATCACCGCATCCTGCACGGTGTTCGCAGCGAACGAGCCGACGTGCCTGACCGACCACGACGCCCCGACGAAGAGCAGCCCGCCATCGGGAACCGCGTTGGCGGTGATGCGCGCGACGTGGATCCCCGTGAGCACGTCCTCGACCGAGAACAGGGCGGTCTCGACGGCGGCGGCCGCAAGCACGTCGGCGCGCTGCCAGGACTCCAACCACGCGTCGTCGATCTCTGCCTCTGACGGGGCGAGGGGAACAGACGCGAGCACCACGTCGGCCGTACGTGTGGGATCGCTCCACTCCGGGTTCGAGTCGACCGCCACGTGCAGTTCCGCCCGCGCGATCATCCGCAGGAGTGAACGATTCAGACCGACCCGGCCCACGGTCAGCACGATCTGCGGAATGTGGGCCTCGGCAAAGGATGCATCAGCCATGAGCAGCGGGCCATGCGACAACGCGGTGGTGCAGCCGGCGCCGTTGCCGCTCGGCTCGGCGATGATCGGCCAGCCGAGTGCGTCGGCGAGATCGTCGACGAGGTCGACGGCCTCAGTGTCGTCGTGGTCCCCAATGACGACCACGCCGCGGGCCGGGACCTTGGCATCGTCGAGGAGGGCGTCGAGGACGTCGTCGAGCGGTGTGCTCATTCCCGCGACCAGTCGGGCGTCGGCCGTCCACGGCCGACCATCCGGACGGCCCTCCAGGCCTTCGATCCAGTCCTCGTCACCATCGGGCACGAGCGGTTCCGCGAACGGGACGTTGAGGTGGACGGGACCGGGGCGCACTGCCTCGGTCGCGGCGGCAACGACTCGTGCGACCGTCGACCGCCAGTAGCGAACGGCTCCCGCCTGCTCGACCGCAACCGCCATGTCGACGGTCAGGCGAACGCTGTCGCCGAAGACGTTGGTCTGGCGAATCGTCTGGTTAGCACCGACGCCGCGCAACTGCGGGGGGCGATCGGCGGTGACGGCGATCAACGGCACGCCGGACTGCTCGGCCTCGACGATCGCGGGGTGCAGGTTGACTGCAGCGGTGCCCGATGTGGTGACGACGATCGCGGGCACGCCAGTGACCTTCGCCAGCCCAATCGCGAGATACCCGGCCGTGCGCTCGTCCAGCCGCACGTGCAGGGCGAGTTCGCCCCGGGCCTCGGCGGCCGCCAGTGCCATCGCCAACGGCGTGGACCTGGAGCCGGGCGACAGCACCGCATCGGTGACACCGCACCGGAGGAACTCGTCAACCATGACGGTCGCCTGGGCGGTCGAGGGATTCACGCGGTCAGCCTTTCACGCCGACGCCAGGACGAGCGCACCACTCCGCTTGCCCGCGCCCGCCAGCCAGGCCGCCGCCAGGCGCTGCCGCCACCAGGCCGCTCGCTCCTCATCAAGTCGGTCCCGCGCAGCGAGAAGCGAAGGCAGGTCGGGAAGGACTCGCTCGACGAACAGTGCGCCATCGACCGGCACTCGCGGGCGCTCGGTGACGTCAGCAGCGAGCAGCGCCCCCGTGCCGAAGCCGCAGGCGTACGGCAGTACATCGAGGGCCGCCGCGGTGGCGATGCCGACATTGAGGCCGACGGACGAGTCGAGCGAGCTACTGATGACGACCGGGACATCCAGTGCGTCGGCGATACGCAGCGCCGCTCGAACTCCCCCGACAGGAGCGGGTTTGACGACAGCCACGTCAGCGATATCGCGCAGCCTCAGACGCCGCGGAGCATCCGCAGTTCGGACCGTCTCATCGACGGCTATCGGCACGTCGATGCGCGACCTGATCTCGCGCAGTTCCTCGACTGTGCGGCACGGCTGCTCCACGTACTCCAGCCCATAGGCGCCGAGGCGTCGAAGTGCCACCTCGGCGTGCGCCACGTCCCACGCCGCGTTGGCATCGATCCGGATGCGGCCGACACCGCGTCCGAGCGTGGTGTCGAGGACGTCCCGGATGCTGGCGACACGAGCCTCGTCGTCGGCAAGGTCGGGGTCACCGACCTTGACCTTGATCGTGGTGCAGCCAGTTCGAAGAACGGCATCACGCGCGAGTCCGGCAGCATCAGCCGACGGAACCGCCGGGATGATCGCATTCACGGCGACTTCCCCGCGCACGGCGGCAGGCCACTCGCCGAAGGCCGCCTCGATGGCACTGTCGAGCCAGCGCGCCGCGGCAGCGTCGGTGTAGTCATCGAAGGGCGCGAACTCGCCCCAGCCACGCGGACCTCTGATGAGCATGCCCTCGCGCATGTCGATGCCGCGGAAGCGCCGCTTGAGCGGCAGCGCGAACGGCATGGCCGCATCGAGAACGGCTGCCAGGCCAGGGTCGGCGAGGGGCATCAGGGGCGCTTGGGGAACTGCCGGAAGTCCGGCTTGCGCTTCTCCTTGTACGCATCCCGCCCGTGCTGCGCCTCCTCGGTCATGTAGAACAGCAGCGTCGCGTCGCCGGCCAGTTGCTGGATCCCCGCGAGGCCGTCGTCGGCCGCATTGTGCGACGCCTTGAGCATCCGCAGGGCGAGCGGTGACATCTCCAGCATCTCCTTGGCCAGGGCGACGGTCGCGATCTGGAGCTCCTCGATCGGGACGACCTCGTTCACCAGCCCCCAGTCGTACGCCTGCGCGGCGCCATACTGACGACAGGTGAACCAGACCTCGCGCGCTCGCTTCTGCCCGATGATTCGCGCCAGGAGTCCGGAGCCGTAGCCGCCGTCGAACGACCCGACCATCGGGCCGGTCTGCCCGAAGCGGGCGTTGTCGGCGGCCACCGACAGGTCGCACACGACATGGAGGACGTGACCGCCGCCGATGGCGTATCCCGCCACCATCGCGATCACCGGCTTCGGGGTGCGACGGATCTGGATCTGGAGGTCGAGGACGTTGAGGCGCCCGATGCCCTTCTTGGCAACCTCGTCGTCACCGATGTAGCCGTCGTTACCACGGATGACCTGGTCTCCGCCGGAGCAGAAGGCGAGGTCGCCCTGCCCGGTCAGGATGATGACTCCAACCGAGTCGTCGTCACGGGCGCGGTTGAACGCGTCCTGCAATTCGAACAACGTCTGCGGGCGGAAGGCGTTCCGCTTCTGCGGGCGGTTGATGGTGATCTTCGCGATGCCCTCGGCGTCACCGGTGGAAAGCTCGTAAGTGATGTCGCCGAACTCGCCGTCGGATCGCCACTCGCAGGCAGGGCGCTGCGACGAGTAGGCCGGGTCCTTCAGCGCGGGCGAGCCCTCGGGAGCGACCGGCGGCAGCACGTATCGGGTACGGGTGTCCATGACCGGAAACCTATCGCCCTACGCTCGCCATGATGTCCACTCAACCCGGCCAAGACCATCGCCCGCTCGCGCGCATCCCTACGCCTCCGGGCGAGGCAGGCGTCGCCTCGATCCTGCCCGCGCTGGCGGCGGCACTCGACGGAAGCGGGCCCGCGATTGCGCCGATCCCGACGGTGTCTGCAGCCATGTCGAATTCGTATGTCATGTCCTTGCTCAAGGCGGTCAGGGCCAGCCCCAGCGATCCCCAACTGGAATCCACCGACGTCGCAGTCGTCATGGCGACGTCCGGCTCGACTGGCGCGCCGCGCGGCGTCCTGCTGAGCGCCCGCGCACTCACGTCGCTGAGCGCGGCCGTCAACGGATCAGCCCGACCGCAGTGGATTGCGGCCCTTCCAGTGACATCGATGGGCGGCATGAACGTGCTGGTCCGCGCCCTTGACGCCGACCGGGAGCCGGTCGTCCTGCCGAGCATCGGCGGCGCGCACCCGTTCCGCATCGACGAGTTCCGCACAGCCGTGACGAAAGCTGCGGCCGTGACGGAGGACGTACGGGTCGCGCTCGTGCCGGCGCAGGTGGCACGCCTCCTGAGCGACGACGTCGGCATCGCGGCCCTGCGCGAGTGCAGTTCCATCCTCGTCGGCGGCGGACCCACTCGCCGGTCGCTGCGCATCGCCGCCGCGGACCTGGACATCTCACTGACGTCGACCTACGGGGCCACGGAGACCGCGGGTGGATGCGTGTTCGACGGAAAGCCCCTGCCGGGCGTGTTCGTCACGTCATCGTCAGGGTCGCCAACCGAGCCGGGGACGCTCACGATCAACGGCCCGATGCTGGCCCTTGGATATCGCTGCGATCCAGAGGCGACGTCCGAGCACTTCACGGCGGACGGCTTCGTCACCAGCGACCTTGGCCTCGTCAGCGACGATGGCACGGTGACCGTGGTTGGCCGCGCCGACGACGTCGTGATCATCAATGGCATCAACGTGTCCCCCACCGCGATCGAGCGGGTCATATCCGACCTGCCTGACGTCGTGGCAGCTGCCGTGATCAGTGTCGGGGACGAGGACGCCGCGCCGCGACTGTTCGCCTACGTCGAGGTTCGTGACAGCGCGCCGGGCGTCGAGGAGGCCGTCGGAACCGCGGTGCAGACCGCTCTGGGAAAGGTGGCCGTCCCCGTCATCCGGCAGGTCCCCCGTCTGCCTCATCTGCCCAATGGCAAGGTGGACCGACGCGAGCTGCAGGCCTGGGCTGCGAAGGAGGGGTGACATGGCGACGACGAGCGAGTGGATCGAAGGGGCGCGACCGCGCACCCTTCCTGCCGCCATTGCGCCCGTCGCCGTAGGGGCCGGCCTCGCCGCCTACGCGAACGCCTTCCTGCCTGCGCGCGTCCTCCTCGCCCTCGTTGTGGCACTCGCCCTCCAGATCGGCGTGAATTTCGCGAACGACTACAGCGACGGCATCAAGGGCACCGACGCCAAGCGGGTCGGACCGGTGCGATTGGTCGGCCAAGGACTGGCACCTGCCGTGCGGGTCAAGCGCGCGGCCTTCGCCTGCTTCGCGATTGCGGCGGTCAGCGGACTGGTCCTGGTGCTGCTGACCTCTCAATGGTGGCTGCTCCTTGTCGGAGCAGCGAGCATCGCGGCGGCCTGGCTGTACACCGGCGGGCCCCGACCGTACGGCTACGCCGGGCTCGGCGAACTCTTCGTCTTCGTGTTCTTCGGCGTCGTCCCTGTCGTCGGGACGGCCTACGTGCAGACCCTCGCGATCACCGCAACCGACCTGGTGGCCTCCGTCGGCGTCGGCCTTCTTGCGTGCGCGATTCTCGTGACGAACAATCTGCGCGACATCAAGGGCGACACCGTGGCGGGCAAGATCACGCTGGCGGTTCGTCTGGGCGACACCGCGACCCGACGGCTCTACGCCGCGATGGTGCTGGGTGCGCTGGTGATCCCGCTAGTGCTCGCGCTGATGACGTCACCCTGGGTGGCCCTGGCAGCCCTGACCGCACTGCTGGCCGTCTCACCCCTGCGCGTCGTGCTCGGCGGGGCGCTCGGACCCGGCCTCATCCCCGCCCTGAAGCAGACCGGCATCCTGCTGCTTGCCTACGGACTCGTGCTCGGTGTGCTGCTCGCCGTCGTCTGAGTCGTCGTCCTCGGCGCGGGCAGAGGCATCGATCCGCTCATTGATCCGCCCGAAGAACGAGCCCGCAGCGGCACCCACCTTGTTGCGGGGCCGATCAAGCAGGATGAGGCTGATCGCACCGGAGATGAGGATGGCGGCAACGGCCGCCCACACGCCGTGGATCGGCGTCAGCAGTTCCATGACGACCCATACCGCCGCGAAGAGCAGCACGCGCAGCACCGTGTACACGACGATCGCCTTCGCGCTCTCGGTTCGGCCGCTCGTCACGGCCCTAAGGTACGCCGTACGTCGGTCGCCGAAACCCGCCGGGCGCGGGCCCGCCTCCCCGGTTAGGCTGAGGCACTGACTGGGAAGGAGGGTGTCGATGCTGAGAGTTGCCGGCGTGCTGTTCGCCGTCGCGCTGTACATCTACTTCATCATCGACGTCCTGCGCACCCCGCGCGGCCAGACGCGGTCGCTGCCGAAGTCCGTGTGGCTGCTCCTGGTGGTCGTGGTGCCCCTGCTGGGCGGGCTGATCTGGCTGGCGCTCGGTCGGGTCTGGCCCTCACCCGGATCCCGGTTCGGCCGTCGGCGTGCCCCCCTGGCCCCGGACGACGATCCCAAGTTCCTCAAGCAGCTCGACGACGACGTCTGGAACAAGAAGATGAAGCGTCGTCGCGGCGAGCAGTCGGCCTGACAGACGCCGACTCGCGATCACATGCCGGCGTACGAGTGCAGGCTGTTGACGAAGATGTTCACGCCGAAGTAGTTGATCATGAAGGCAGCCCAGCCGGCGATGACGATCCACGAGGCGCGGTCTGCGCGCCAGCCGGCAGTCGATCGCGCATGCAAGTACGCAGCGAAGACGACCCAGGTGATGAAGGCCCAGGTCTCCTTCGGGTCCCAGCCCCAGTAGCGACCCCAGGCGTTCTCCGCCCAGATGGCTCCGGCGACGACCGCGAAGGTCCACAGGGGGAACGTGAACGCAATGATGCGGTTGGTCATGGTGCGCAGCTTGTCGGCACTGGGAACCCGCGTCAGCCACCCAGTGACGTCGGCGGACTTCCGCTCGGCGCGCGACCTCAGGAGTGAGAGTCCTGCGGTGGCGGCGGCCAGCGTGAACGCACCCGAGCAGATGATCGCCGCCGACACGTGGATGACCAGCCAGTACGACTTCAAGGCGGGCACAAGCTGCGCGGCCTCGGTGTACAGGACGGTGACGGCCAGGCCCAGCGTGAGCAGTGCCGGGATGACGATGAAGAGTCCCAGCCAGCGCAGGTCGCGGCCGATGGACATGATGAGGAAGACGCCGAGGATCCCGAGCGCGGCAGTGATGGAGAACTCGTACATGTTTCCCCATGGCACCCGTCCGGCCCAGAGGCCTCGGAGAACCACACCGAACAGCAGGGTCAGGAACGACAGCCACGCCATCGACATGCCCACGTTCGCCCAGCGGCGGCCGGCGTCCGGGGTCTCGTCGACGGTGGTCTCGGTGCGCGTGAGGACGGCCGTCGAGCCTTCCGCCTGCTCGACCACGGCCCGCGGGCCGGTGGCGACAGCCGGACGACGACGGCCGAGTGCGAATGACACCGCGAAGCACACCATGGCGATCGACAGCGAGATCATCGTCGCGTAGACCGCGGCGTTGCTCAGCTGCGCGAGTTCGACGCTCGTCATGCGCTGCCCTTCTCCTGGTCGGCACCCAACCGCGCCACGATCGCCGAGACGTCCTCGGTGAGATCTGCGCCGTCGTTCTTCGCCAGCCCGGCGATTCGGATGAGGCTACCTCCCTGGGGCAAGTCCGCCACCTTGACCCACACCCGACGCCTGCGCACGAACAGCGACAGCATCAGGCCGGCGATGGCGGCGGCGGCTGCGCCGAGAGCCAGCTCCTTGCCCGGGTCGTAGGCGATCTGGAAGGACGCCCAGCGCTGGAACCCGGTGAACTGCACGCTTCCGGTGTTGTTGGGCAGGGTCCATGTCTGACCTGGCGCCAGCGCCTGCAGTCCGACCTTCTGCATCTTCGACGTGTCAAGCCGGTAAACACTCTGCGGCACCCCGGTGTCCATCCCGAGGTCACCGCGGAAGGCCGACAGGAACAGTGCCGGATTGTCCGGGGCGGGGAAAGTCGAGATGCCGCCGCGGACCTTGTCGAAGGACGCGGTGGGAAGGAACATCCCGTTGAGCCCGAGGGAGGGAGTGGCGTCCGGGACCTTGACGACGCCGGTCGAGGTGAAGTTGCCGTCCTGCGGCAAGAACACCACGGTGTCGTCGAACACCACCGCACCCGTCGAGTCCTTGACCACGAAATGCGGCGCATAGCCGTGCCCGACGAGGAACACCTTCGCCCCGTCCACCTCGAGCGGCTGGTTCACCTGGATCGTCGTTCGGGTGGGCGCATCGGTGGGCCGAGCGCGGTACGTGACATCGGCCTCGAACTGGCGCGGTGCCCCGCGCTGCGCGGTGCCTCTTTCGAAGTCGACCTTGAAGGCGTGAAGGGTCAGGGCGAACGGCGCCAGCGAATCAGGGTTGACGAAGCGTCCACCGCCCCACGCGTCGTACTGGGTCAGCGTGTTGGAGAAGCCGTTGCCCTCGCGGACGATGACGTTGCCCTTCCAGCCGAACAGGCCGCCGACTGCCACCGCGACGAGGACGACGACGAGCGCGAGGTGGAACAGCAGATTGCCCGTCTCACGCAGGTAGCCCTTCTCCGCCGCGACCCACCGACTGCCGTCACCGCCCGACTCCACCGGCGTCTCCCCCAGTCGGACGCGCCACCGCTGCGACGACAGGAAGGCCCGGGCGGACTCCAGGACATCGTTGGGGGACCGGTCCGACGTCAGTTCCTCGAAGGCAGGCATGCGTTCGAGACGTCGCGGCGCCGGCGGAGGCGGAGCCAGCATGGCCCGCCCGTGCTGGCGGGTGCGCGGCAATACGCAACCGATGAGCGAGATGAACAGCAGCAGGTACACGGATGCGAACCACGGTGAGGAGTACACCTCGAAGAAGCCGAGCCGATCGAGGACCGGGCCAGCGGTCGGGTTGTTGCTGATCCACTCCTGCACGCGGATGGGATTGGTGCCCCGTTGCGGCAGGACCGATCCGGGCACACTCGCCAGAGCCAGGAGAAACAGCAGGATGAGTGCCGTGCGCATGCTGGTGAACTGGCGCCATACCCAGCGCAGGAAGCCGCCCGTTCCCATCGGCGGGATGGGTGCGTCAGGCGCTGCCTGGGACAGCGCGTCGGTGGTGCTGCTCACAGCGGCGTGGTGAATCCGGGCATGGTCACGCGCAGCCAGATCGTGAAATCGGTCCACAGGCCCGTGACCAGAAGGATGCCGACGAGGATGAGCATGCCGCCGCCGATGCGCATGACCCACACGTAGTGCTTCTTGATCCAGCCGATCGCGCCCGCCATCCGACTGAACGCCAGCGCGAGCAGGACGAACGGCAGGCCCAGACCCAGGCAGTACACGAAGGACAGCAGCGCACCGCGCGCGGCGCTGGCCTCCGCGAACGCCAGGCTCTGCACCGCAGCCAGCGTCGGGCCGATGCACGGCGACCAGCCGATGCCGAACACGACGCCGAGCAGCGGGGCGCCGGCGACTCCCCACTTCGGCGCCTGGTGGATCTTGTACTCGCGCTGCAGGCCCGGGATGAAGCCGATGAAGGCCAGGCCCATCACGATCACGAGCACGCCGAGCACCCGGTTGATCACGTCGGCGTACTGCAGGAGCGCCGAGCCGACGCTGCCGAACAGCACTCCGTAGGAGATGAACACGACGCTGAAGCCGAGGACGAAGAGCAGGCTCCCGAGCAGCACCTGGCCGCGCTTGCCCTGGGGGTTCGCGAGCTCTTGACCCGTGAGGCCGGTGATGTAGGAGATGTAACCGGGGGCGAGCGGCAGGACGCAGGGACTGAGGAAGGCCAGGATGCCCGCGGCGAACGCGATCGGGACGGCACCCCAAAGGGCACCGTTCGTCACGAGATCTGTCACGCCGCTCATCAGGTCGCCTTCTCCGCTAGCAGGGGTTCAACCATGCCACGGACGGCGGATTCACTCACCGTGCCCAGTGCCCTCGCCGCGACCCGACCCTGCCGGTCGATTACCACGGTCGACGGGATCGCCTGCGGCGGAAGGGAATCGGCGAAGAGCAACTGCACCTGACCGTCGCGATCGATGACGTTGGGGTAGGTGAGTCCGAACTTCTGCACGTACGCGCGGGCCGACGTGTCCGAGTCCCTGGTGTCCAGGCCGACGAACTGCACGCCCTTGCCCGTCAAGTCGGTGGCCGCCTTCGCGAGCACGGGTGCCTCGGCGCGACAGGGGGCGCACCAGGAGGCCCACACGTTGACCACCACGACCTCGCCGCGGTGGTCCGCGAGCCGGAAGGTGCCGCCGTCGAGGGTCTTCGCGGTGAAGTCCGGAGCGAGCGAGCGCTGGGACTCGGGCAGCACCACCAGCGACCCGTCACCGGCGACGAAGCCAGCACCGGATTCGGCTGCCTGAGATGAGCCGCACCCCGAGAGGAGCGCGACCACGGTCGCGATCGTCAGGCCGGCGGCGACGATGCGGCGCGGACGCATGCCGTCAGGCCCCGGCTACCTTGCTCGCCTTGCCCAGCAGGTCACGCGACGGCTCGGTGTACGTAATGGCGGCGAGGGTGTCGTCGTCGTACGTCAAGGACGTCAGCGACGCCAAGCTGCACTGGCGGCTGCGCGGGTCATGCCACAGCCGACGTTCCTCGGCGCGCAGGCGCGCGATCCAGATCGGCAGCTGGTGGCTGATCAGGACGACCTCATGTCCGCGCGCCTGGTCACGCGCCGAGTCGATGGCTCGGTGCATGCGCTCGGCGACCTCGTCGTATGGCTCGCCCCACGACGGCTTGAACGGGTTCCAGAGATGCCGCCAGGTGCGGGGCTGCTTGAGCACACCGTCGCCCACGCTGACCCGCTGACCCTCGAAGATGTTGTCGGCCTCGATGAGGTCGGGATCGATCCCGATAGGCAGGCCGTGCCGGTCGGCAACCGGGGCCGCGGTCTCCTGCGCCCGTTCCATCGGGGATGAGATCACGACCGTGATGTCGCTGCCTGCCAAGGCATCGGCGGCCCGTGCGGCCATCTGTTTGCCCAGGTCGGACAGGTAGTAGCCGGGAAGGCGCCCGTAGAGGACGCCTTCCGGGTTGAAGACCTCGCCGTGCCTCAGGAGGTGGACGACGGTGCGGTCCATGCTCAGGTCGCCTTGCGACGCGCTGTCGCCCTACGACGGCTGGGACGCCAGGTGCCCTCGCCCGACTCGATCGCCGCGATGCGAAGCGACTCGCCGTGGGCAGAGAGCGCCTCGACCAGGCCGATGACGGTGCTCGTCTCGGCGAGGACGTCGACGCGCAGGCCGTGCTCCTCAGCAGCCTTCGCGGTCTGCGGGCCGATGCAGGCGACGACGGTGCTGTGATGCGGCTTGCCGGCGATGCCAACGAGGTTGCGAACCGTGCTGCTCGACGTGAACAGCACTGCGTCGAAGCCACCGGTCTTGATCGCCTCGCGGGTCTCGGCCGGCGGCGGTGCCGCACGCACGGTCCGGTACGCCGTGACGTCCTCGACCTCCCAGCCGAGCTCACCGAGGCCAGCCACGAGGGTGTCGGTGGCGATGTCGGCACGAGGCAGGAAGACGCGGTTGATCGGATCGGTCAGCGAGTCGTAGGCGGGCCACTCGTCGAGCAGCGCACTCGTCGTCTGCTCGCCCTGCGGCATGATGTCGGGGCGCACGCCGAAGTCAATCAGTGCGGCAACTGTGGGCGCACCCACCGCAGCGACCCTGAGACCGGCGAACGAGCGAGCATCGAGGCCGTACTCCTGCAGCTTCTCGCGGATGGCCTTGACCGCATTGACGGACGTGAAGCCGATCCACTCGTAGCGGCCGGAAACCAGGCCGTGCACCGCACGGTCGATCTGCTGCGGCGTGCGCGGCGGCTCGACGGAGATGGTCGGCACCTCGATCGGCACGGCCCCATGAGTGCGGAGCAGGCCGACGATCGAGCCGGCATGGTCCTGCGTGCGTGGGATCAGCACCCGCCAGCCGAACAGCGCCTTGACCTCGAACCAGTCCAGCTTGTCGCGCTGGGCAACGACTTCGCCCACGACGACGAGGCCGCGACCGGCCTGCTTGGCCGCCTTGGCAGCCACGCCGATCTCGCCCAGGGTCGACACGACCGTGCGCTGGTCGACAGTCGTGCCGCGTCGGGTGACGGCGATCGGCGTGCGCTCGTCGGCACCTGCGGCGACGAGCCGCGTGGCGATCTCGACGGCGCGGTCGGCACCGTCGATGAACACGGCGGTCACGCGCGAGGACGTGAGGTCGCCCCATGCGATGTCGGTGTCGTTGGCGTCGACGATGCGCACCTGACGGGTACGGCCTCCGGTGAGTCCGAAGCCCGCGTATGCCGGGACGCCGGTGACCTCGCTGACGCCGGGCGCCACCTCGAAGTCGATGCGGGCCTTGCGCAGGGCGCCCGCCTCATGGAGCAGCGTGCCGTCGATCACCGGGTCGCCGGCGATGAGGCGCACGGTGTTCTTGCCTTCGCGAGCGGCCTCGATCACGAGGGCACTGCGGGCGGCCTGGTCGAGCGGCAGGCCCGCAGCGTCGACGGCGATGACAATGCTGGTGTCCTTGCCAGCGTGTGCCTGCGCCACCGAGACGGCGTCAGCGTCGACGATGATCACGTCGGCGCAGGAGAGCAGGCCGGCTGCACGAAGCGTCAGCAGGTCGGGGTCACCAGGACCCGACGCGACCAGCGCGACGGCACCGTGCACCGGACGCTTGCGCGACTTGATGACGGCGTCCTTCTCCACGGCCGCGTCCTTGACGACGACCGGCTTCGCACCGACCTTGGCGTCGGCCGTCTTCGCCGGGGCAGCCTTCACCGCGGCGGGCTTCGCCGGCGCCGCCTTGGCCTCAGCGGCCTTCGCGGGCGCGGACTTGCTGGCCGGCTTGACGGCGGAGGCCTTCGCCTCGGTCGGCTTGACGGAGGCACGCGTGGAGACTGGCTTGGTCGACTTGCTGACCGCCGTCTTTGACGCGGACTGCTTCACGCCTGACTCCTTCGCTGCGACCGGCTTGGCCGGGGCGCTCTTTCGTGTGTCGGAATTGCGGGCCACCGTCGTGGACGGCTTCGTGCTGGGCTTCTTGGCGGGCGGCTTCCTCGCGGCCGGCGGCTTCACCGGTGGCGGGGTGCCTGCTGACTTGCCGCTCGTAGCTCGAGTCGTCATGAGGTGGCCACCTCCGCCGAAGGCACTGGTGCGGACGACGCGTCGGCGCCCTTCGCCTTCTGCAACTCGTCGGTACGACGCTGCTCATGGAATGCGAGGATCTGAAGCTCGACTGCGAGATCCACCTTGCGCACCTCTACATCGGCGGGCACGTTCAGCACGACAGGAGCGAAGTTGAGGATGCTGCGCAGGCCCGCGTTGACCAGTCGGTCGCACACGTCCTGAGCCGACTCGGCAGGGGTCGCGATGACGCCGATGTGCGCCTTCCCCTGCGCGACGACGACCTCGAGTTCGCCAATCGGCTGGACGACGACCTCTCGGCCGATCGACCCGAGACGCTGGCCGATCACGTCAGGGTGCGAGTCCAGCAGACCCACAACCTCGAAGCCACGTGATGCGAAGCCGCGGTACTGAACCAGCGCATGCCCCAGGTTGCCGGCGCCCACGATGATGACGCCCCACGGCTGGGTGAGGCCGAGTTCGCGCGAGATCTGGTACGTCAGGAAGCGGACGTCGTAGCCGACGCCACGCGTGCCGTAGGAGCCCAGGTGCGAAAGGTCCTTGCGCAGCTTCGCCGACGAGACTCCGCAGGACTGCGCGAGCTCCTCGGATGAGACCGTGGTGACGCCGCTGTCGACCAACTGGCCCAGCACGCGGTGGTACACCGGCAGGCGCGCGATCGTCGCGTCGGGGATCTCACGAACGGATTCCCCAGTGCGAGTCGATCGTCGCGCAGCAGACGATGCCGACGAGCGGGAAGCGGACACGGTACTCCAGTGGAAAACATTGAATTCCGGGGCCGAACTGGCCACCTGGCGGGGGGTTCGACGCCCTTAGGGTAAACAGTTGCGCACGAGGGCACAAAGTTGACCGGACGTTACCGTCCGATTACCGGAGAATGAACGGACGCCGTGAGGCGGGCGGCCGTTCAGCCCTCAGCGGACCGCAGGCTCCCGGAGCGCGGCGCGGAGCCGTTCGGGGTTAACGCGCCAGTACTCATGGGGCCTGCCGTCGACCAGGACCACCGGGATCTTCTCCCAGTACTCGTCGTAGAGGGCCGGGTCGTCCTCGATCGAGGTCTCGATCCAGTCGTCGCCCGACTCAGCGCAGACGATGTCGATGACCTCGCGTGCGACATCGCACAGGTGGCAGCCCGGCTTCGTCAGGAGTTCTATGCGCGGGGCGGCCTCCGCGGCGCTCATGTCCCGTATCCGGTGTCGCCGTACACATCCCTCAGCCGACCCTTGGCGACCTTGCCCGTTGCCGAGTGCGGCAACGCCTCGACGACGCGGATGACCGTCGGGCACTTGAACCGCGCAAGGCGAGTGGCGCAGTGCTCGGCGATCTGCTCGGGCGTCAGGGTCGCACCTCGCCGCGCGACCACCAGCGCCGTGACAGCCTCACCGGTGAGGTCGTCGGCGACGCCGACTACCGCCGTCTCGGCGACCCCTTCGAGGGAGTCGATGACCAGTTCGATCTCGCGCGGGTAGACGTTGAAGCCGTTGACGAGGATGACCTCGCGACGCCGGTCGACAACGTGCAGGTCGCCGTCGTCGTCGGCATAGGCGACGTCGCCGGAACGGAACCAGCCCTCGGCGTCCGGACCGCCGGCCCCGTCAGGCCAATAGCCCTTGAACACCGACGGACCACGCACCCACAGTTCACCGGGCGCGGCCTCGTCCGGCTCGTCGTCGGGCTCCTCGCCCGAGTCGTCGACCAGGCGGATCTCCAGCCCGGGCAGCGGACGACCTACCGAGCCAGGCTTCGGCCTGCCCGAGACGAGGTTGGTGGCGACGACGGGCGCGGTCTCGGTCATTCCGTAGCCCTCGAAGATCTCCAGGCCAGTCAACTCGGCGAACTTCGCGAAAACGGTCTCCGGGAGCGGGGCACCGCCGCTGGACAGCAGTCGGACGGTCGCCATCGCCTCGCGCAGGCCGGGAGTGGCGCACCACGCCTGGTACATGCCGGGCGCGCCGGCGACAGTGGTCACTCTGTGCGCAGAGATCACGTTGAGCGACTCGGCCGGGTCGAAGCGGTCGCTGAGGATGCAGGTCGCACCGGCGGCCATCGCCGTGCCGAGCACGGTGTTGAGCCCGTACACGTGGAACATCGGCAGGACGACGAGGACGACGTCTCTGTCGACGACAGCTGGCGGATCGGTCAATGCCAGCAGCATGTCGATGTTGGCGCGCAGGGCCGCGTGGGTGAGCATCGCGCCCTTGGGCCGGCCACTGGTACCGGCCGTGAAGAGCAGGAGCGCGAGCGCATCGTCGGCGAGATCTGCGTCTGGTCGCGGGGTCGCGGCGCCGGTCGCCCCGATGGCCCGCCATTCGGCATCGTCGACGGAGATCACATCGCAGCCCGGCAGCGCAGCGGCCGACTCCTCGCCGACCTTGCGGGTCGCCGGCTGCACGACGAGCATCCGTGCACCACTGTCGGCGAGCAGGACAGCGACCTCGGCGCTGGTGTAGGCCGGGTTGAGCGGCACCGTAACCAGGCCGGCCCGCGCGGCCGCGAAGTAGGCGATCACGAAGTGGTAGCTGTTGCCGAGCAGCAGCGCGACCCGCTCCCCGGGGTGCAGGCCCCGCGCGGACAGACCTGATGCACATGCGTCGACCTCACGGTCGACGTCGGCCCACGAGTAGGTCCGGTCGCCTTCGACGAGGCACACGGCATCGGGGTGCCGCCGCGCAGAGGCACGCAGGAAGTCCGCGATGTTGGCGCTCACGCCATGCCTCCCTCGTCGTCGCTCCGCCTGCTCCCTCCTGAGTCTGGCACACCGCTTCGCCTCGCTGGGTAGTCTCACCCCTGTGAACGAGCCCGACGCGGCACCCGGCCAGCAGGCCGCAGCTGAGCCCCGCGACCTCCTCTCCCGCTACCGCATGGCCGGCGTCGCCTCGGCCGCCGCGGGGGGTGCCGGCGCATCGCACGAGCCCAAGTCCGACCCCACTGCAGCAGCGTTCTTCGACGTCGACAACACGATCATGCGCGGCGCAAGCATGTACCACTTCGCGGTCGGGCTGGCCAAGCGCAAGTTCTTCAGCGGCCGCGAGATCGTCGGGTTCGGGCTGAAGCAGGTCAAGTTCGTCATGAGCGGCTCGGAGGACCTTGAGGACATGGCCTCGGCCACCGAGGCCGCCCTGTCATTCGTCGAGGGGCGTCAGGTCGCCGAACTCAACCGCCTCGCCGAGGAGATCTTCGACGACATCATGATCGACAAGCTCATCCCGGGAAGCCTCGCGCTCGCACAGGGGCACCTGGATGCCGGGCAGCAGGTCTGGCTGGTCACGGCCACTCCCGTCGAGCTCGCCGGCATCATCGCCCACCGGCTCGGGCTCACCGGCGCGCTGGGCACCGTCTCCGAGATCAAGGACGGCAGGTACACCGGCCATCTCGACGGCCCGCCGCTGCACGGCCTCGCCAAGGCAGAGGCCATCAAGGCGCTCGCGCAGACCGCGGGCCTTGACCTCTCCCGGTGCTCTGCCTACTCCGACTCGTCCAATGACATCCCGATGCTCTCGCTGGTCGGCAATCCGGTGGCCGTCAATCCCGACCCCGGGCTGCGCGCGCATGCCAAGGAGAACGACTGGAAGATCCGCGACTTCCGGCGCCGCCAGCAGGTCAAGCGCGTGGCCCTGCCTGCAGCGGCCGGTGTGGGCGGCATCGTCGTGGGCCTTGCGGTGGGCTACGCCGCCGCCCGCACCCGCAGCGGCCGCCTGCCGGTCTAGTTCCGCGCCGACTCCGACCACCGGCGTCACAAAAGCCCTCTCTGGATGACGCGAGCGGTCGGACTCGGCGAGGAGGTCAGCCGAAGGCGGACGGACGCTTGATCAGCAGGCGGTAGAGCGATTGCTGGATCTGCTCGCGCACCTGGTCGGTGAGCTCAAAGACGACCATCGGGTCGTCGGCCGCGCTCGGCGGGTAATGGTCGGTCGGGATCGGGTCGCCGAAGTGGATCAGCCACTTGCTCGGCAGCGGAACCATGCCAAGGGGCCCGAGCCACGGGAACGTCGGGGTGATCGGGAAGTACGGCAGCCCGAGGATGCGTGCGATCGTGCGTGAGTTGTAGATCATCGGGTAGATCTCCTCCGCACCGACGATCGCGGTGGGGACGATCGGCGAACCGGTCTTGATGGCCGCGGCCACGAAGCCGCCACGGCCGAAGCGCTGCAGCTTGTACCGCTGGCTGAACGGCTTGCCGATGCCCTTGAAGCCCTCCGGCCACACGCCGACGACCTCGCCGTCAGAGAGCAGACGCTCGGCATCGGGGTGGCAGGCGAGGGTGTGCCCGGCCTTGCGGGCCACCTCGCCGAGGAACGGGGTCTGGAAGACGAGATTGGCACCGAGCATCCGAAGATGCCGGTGGCCGGGGTGCTCGTCGTGCAGCGCCACCTGGGCCATGATCGAGTCCACTGCGATCGTGCCCGAGTGGTTCGCGACGACCAGGGCCGCAGAGTCGCTGGGGATGTTCTCCAGTCCGGTGGTCTCGACACGGAACCACGACTTGTAGAGCGGACGAGCGAGCGCAAGCAGTACTCGATCGGTGAGCTCTGGGTCGAAGCCGAAGTCGTCGACGGAGTAGTCGCCGCGCAGGCGTCGTCGCGCGAACTCCATCCAGCCCTCGACGTCCTCATCAGGAATCAGGTCGATCTCGTTCGGCTCGTCCTGGGTGGGATCGGGCTCGACAAGGACCTTCTTCCGCTTCTTCTTCTCGACGGGGGCCACTACTGGGGCAACGTCGGGCTTGGGAGCAGGGGGCTTCGGCCCGGTGTTCCCGACCATGCGGGCAGCCTTGGACGGGCCGACGGTCGGTTCGCCGTCGCGCGGCTCGAAGGCGATCACATCGGCGTCAGGCAACGTCGGCCTCCGCATCGTCGCTGTATGCACGGACGAACGACGTAAACGCCTCCTCCGACGAGAAGGCCGGCTGGAAGCCGAGCCGATCCCGCATCGCGGAGGTGTCGAGGGCGCGGCCGTACGTCAGGTAGCGCATCGCCTCGTCGGAGTAGTCGACGAGCCCGGACTTGAAGACGCTGCGCCCGACCAGGGAGAAGAACAGCGAAGGAACGGCGACGGACGAGCGCCCCGTTCGACGGACTGCCTGCGACAAGGTGAGCACGCCGTCGCCGGCGATGTTGAAGGTCCCTGTGCGGCGCTCGACGATGGCGTGCTGCAGCGCAGCAAGGCCGTCATCCTCGTGGATGAACTGCAGTCTGGGATCGAAGCCCAGGACGGTGGGGATCACCGGCTGCACGAAGTAGCTGGTCAGGGCCGTCTGCACCTTGGGCCCGATGAAGTTCGCGAACCGCAGGGTCGTGACGGCGACGTCGGGGCGGCGGCGGGCGAAGCCGCGCACGTAGGTCTCGACCTCGGCGGAGTCCTTGGGCCAGCCGGAGGTCGGGGAATGCCGCGGCTCCATCTCCTCGGTGAACATCGCCGGATCCTTCGGGCCGGAGCCGTACACGGCCGCCGTCGACTTCACGACGAGCTTCTCCACGCTCGGGGTCCGCTGGCAGGCAGCCAGCAGCTGCATGGTCCCGATGACGTTGATCTCCTTCATCGTCGACCGGCCGCCGGCCTGCTTCGGGGTCGCGATGACGCCCATGTGCACGACGGTGTCGACCCCTGCCTCGCCGAGGACCTTGGCGATCACGGGGTTGCGGATGTCGGCTCGGACGAACTCGATGCCATCGATCGGCGAGTCGGGCGCGACGACGTCGACGCCGATCACGCGGTCGATGCAGGGGTCATCCGCCAGGATCGCGGCCATCCGGCCGCCGAGGTACCGCGAGACTCCGGTGACCAGCACGGTTCGGCTCATCGGTTCTCCTCACGGAGTCCTGTGCGGGGAGCGCTACTTCTTGTTGCGGCGCTGGACTCGGGTACGGCGCAGCAGTTTGCGGTGCTTCTTCTTAGCCATCCGCTTGCGACGCTTCTTGACCACAGAGCCCATCAAATGTCCTTTTCGCTACGTGTTCATGCGCGAGCGTGAACTCGCGGGTGCAGGAGACCAGCCTACCGGCGGTCCATCAGCTGCCGTACGGCGCGGTCCGGCGATCAGGCCGTCTCGACGAACGAGTCGCGCAGGTAGTCATGGACCGCCTGCTCAGGGACGCGGAACGAGCGACCCACGCGAACAGCCGGCATCTCCCCGTTATGGACCAGGCGGTAGACGGTCATCTTCGACACGCGCATCACAGAGGCCACCTCCGCGACGGTCAGGAAGTGCACGTCAGACAGGGCCCGATCAGGGGTCGAGGACATTTCTCACCGAACTTTCTGCCGAACGTCGCACCGGCTTCCCCTCCGGAGACACACGACATGCAGGCGTTGCGAAGACTAGTGGCCCGTGAGGTCCTTGGGAAAGTTGATTCCGAAATTGGTGCCTGTGATCTTCGTCCGACGGCGCGCCGTCAGAACCAGAAGCCGGGCTCTGGTGTAAGGCCCCAGTACGGATACACGGCATTTCGGGTGTCGAGAACAGCCGCGTCGACACCGTCCGCGGGATCGAATCCCTGGTCGAACGGACGCGGCCACGGCTGCCGCCCGTCCGTCATGCGCCCGGGTGCCTGTCGCCCCAGCGCCTCCAGTACGAATTCGTGGAAGCCGTCCGGCAGCGGAGTCTCCGGGTCGATCGGCCGACCGGTCGCCTCGGCGATCAGGTGCGTCCAGGCGCGCGGCACCACGTTCACCCACTCGTATCCGCCGCCGCCAAGTGCGATCCAGCGGCCGCCTGCGTAGCGGTGAGCCCAGCGGTGGAGCGCCTCGAACGCCATGCGCTGCCCGTCCAGCGACACCAGCAGGTGCGCCAGGGGGTCCTCGAAGTGCGTGTCGACGCCATGTTGGGTGACGAGCACCTGCGGGGCGAAGGCGCCCAGCAGGTCCGGCACGATGCCGTGCAGCGCCCGAAGCCAGCCTTGGTCCCCGGTTCCGGCCGGCAGCGCGACGTTGACCGAAGACCCGAGCGCGGCGGCTCCCCCGACGTCCTCCGGCAGCCCGCTGCCGGGGAAGAGCGACTTGGGGCTCTCGTGCAGCGAGATCGTCATCACCCGCGGGTCGTCCCAGAACATGGCCTGGACGCCGTCCCCATGGTGGACGTCGATGTCGATGTACGCGACCCGCTCGACGCCCTGATCGAGAAGCCACGCGATGGCCACCGCGATGTCGTTGTAGACGCAGAAGCCCTCGGCGGCACCCGGCAGCGCGTGATGGAGCCCGCCCGCGAGGTTCACCGCATGCTCCACCTCACCCGAGTGCACGGCCTGTGCGGCCATCAGGCTCGCAGCGGCGACGCGGCTGGCGGCAGTGTGCATGTTCGGGAACACCGGGTCGTCATCGGTGCCCAGGCCGCGCGCGGCATCGTAGAAGTGCGGGTCGTTGGAGGCGCGGCGGACGGCCGCGACGTACTCCGCCTCGTGCACACGCAGAATGTCGCGCTCGTCGGCGGGCTCGACCGGTCCGAGGATCGTGACGTCGCCGTGCTTGAACAGACCGAATTCGGAAGCCAGACGCATCGCGAGCTGCACGCGCACCGGCGCGAGCGGGTGACCGGGCCCGAAGTCGTACTCGGCCAGTCGGTCGTCCCACACGACACCGACGCGCTCGGACACGGCTAGCCCCCAGACAGTTCTCGGCTGCGATCGCGGGCGGCTCCGATGGCGGAGACGATCGATGAACGAACCTCGAGCTCGTCCATCGTGGCGATCGCTGCGGCGGTCGTCCCGTTCGGCGATGTGACGTTACGCCTGAGGGTCTGCGCTGTCTCGCCGGATGACTCCAGCAAGGTGGCAGCGCCGAGGATCGTGTGGTGGACCATGCGCTGCGCCGTCGTCTCGTCGAGTCCCAACCCGACGGCCGCCTCGATCATCGCCTCGGCCAGGTAGAAGACGTAGGCGGGTCCACTGCCCGAGACCGCGGTGACGGCATCCTGCAGCGACTCAGGAACCTCGATGACGGAACCCACCGACTCGAGCAACGAGACCGCGAGAGCCAGTGCCTCACGAGTGCAGGACTCTGCGGGGCTCACGCCGGTGACGGACCGATCCACCCGTGCCGGCGTGTTCGGCATCGCCCGCACGACGTTGACGCCGAGCGGGACCCGCTGCTGAATGAACGCAGTCGTGATGCCGGCTGCGATCGAGATGACCAGACTGCCCGTCACAACGAACAGTCCGACCTCGTCGAGAAGGGCGCCCATGTCCTGGGGTTTCACCACAAGGACCACCACGTCGGCGCCCCGCAGGGCTTCCGGAGCTTCGCTGACCGTGATGTCGTAGCGGCCGGCAAGCTCCTCGGCACGCTCGGAGCGCTTCTCGACCACGCAGATGTCCGGCTCGGGGCGCACGTACCGCAGGAAGCCGCTGATGAGCGTCTCGCCCATCACTCCTGCACCCAGGATCGCGATCCGCAATGCCATCTCGCGCTCTCCCCTCACTTCGCCGAGCCGGGCAGCAGCGAACGGACCGCCGCAGTGATCGATGACGGCTGCTCCGCCAGCCCGCCAACAAGCCTTTCGAACCAGTCTGGACCGTAGGGCACGTAGACCCGAACCCGCTCACCCGCCGCGCCGAGGCGGTCCTGGGCGGCCTCCTGGCGGCCGAGGTAGAACGCGAACTCATAGGACTGCTTGGGCCGCTCGTAACGCGTCGTCAGGGACTCGAGAATCTCGATCATTCGCGGGTCGTGCGTCGCGAACGAGGGCGAACCCGATCCCTTCAGGAGCACCTTCGCGCACCGGATGTAGGCCTTGTCGGTCTCGACCGCCTGCTCGTGGGCGACCGAGCCGGGCTGTCGTCGACCGCCCTTCACCAGCCGTAGTCGACGGTCGGCGAGCCGCCGGCAGTCAGCCTCGCTGCGCTTGAGGCTCGCCTGGACGGTCCCGCCGACGAGCAGCCCGGCGTCCTGAAGCCCGCTGACGGTCTCGAGGGTCGCATCGACATGCTCGGCAGGCCCCATCCCCACGGAGACGAAGACGCGCGCCAGGGTCGCGTGCTCGCAGAGCGCCAAGAGCCGGCCATGCGCAGCCGACGGCGGCCCTGCAGTGAGCGACCCCGGGAACACAGACACCTCGGCAACGCCCGCGAGCCCGGCGGTGGCGATGCGGTCCACGAGCGTGAGGTAGTCCGCCAGCACCGCGTCGGCCGTCGCTTCACTGTCGACGCTCGGTGCTGCGCGCTCCAAGCTCACCCAGCGGCCGGCGTCCGCTAGCTCCGATGCCACCGCGACGGCGTCATCGACACTGTCGCCGCCGATCACGCGCTTGACTACACCGCGTGCGAGCGGTGCCCTGCCGATCAGCTCGCCGAGGGACTCGTTGCGGGCGATCGACGCCAGTGCATCGCGGATCATGGGTCAGGACGTCCCCGGCCGACGGGTGGGATCGAGGAGCTCCTGGATCGTTGGGCCCACGAGGCTCACCACCTCGTCGTCCGTCGCCGAGGCCAGCGGTTCGATCTTCAGCAGGTAACGGGTCATCGCGATGCCCACCAGGTACGACGAGATGAGCGTCGCTCGAAGGCGCGCGTCGGGCACGCCGAACGTCGACACGACCGGATCGAGCACCGTCGCCTGCAGGTACTCGGCGACTGCACGAAGCTGCGTCAGCGCGACGGGCGAGCCCTCGGCGGACATCGCGGCGCGCGCAGCCGTGCTCGAGGCCGATGCGGTGCCCTCGGAGGTGAGCAGCTTGGTGAGGTCGCTGCGGACCTTCTCGTCGCCCATCAACGTCAAGGTCATCTTGACGAGCCGGTCGCCCATGCCGTCCAGGCCGGGCGCGATCAACTCGGGCACCGCCTTGGCCGGATCGAACGGCAGTCGGATCACTGCGGCGAACAGCCGCTCCTTGTTGCTGTACAGGGACTTGACCACCCCAGGCGCCACGCCAGCCGCCGCAGCGACGCCCTTCATCGTGGTGTGCGCGTAGCCCCTCGAGGCGAAGGCGAGTCGAGCCGCCTGCACAACCGCACTCGCGGCGTCCTGCGGCGACGGCCCAGGCAGTCGCGGTTCGATGGCCACCACTTCAGACTAGGCGCTGCCGGGCGAAGGCGAGTGCCTCTGCGAGGTCGTTTTCCCTGGTTGCCCGGTCCGGACAGCGGCGGGTGCTCACTTCCAGAATCACCGAGCCGCTGAATCCGTAGGTGACCAGCAGGTCGAGCACCTCGGCCACCGGCTGGTCGCCACGACCGGGGATGAGATGCTCGTCGCGCGCGGAGTCGGTGCCGTCGGCTAGGTGCACATGCGACAGCCGATCGGCGAGGTCGCGCGCCATCTCGACGGCGTCAGTGCGCGACACGGCCGTATGCGACAGGTCCAAGGTGGTGGCCGGGTAGTCGTCGTTGCGGACGTCCCAGTCGGGCAGGTAGGCAGCCACGGATCCCGGTCCGGCCCGCCACGGGTACATGTTCTCGACGGCGAACACGATGTCGGTCTCCGAGCGCATGCGCTCAAGGCCCGTCACGAAGTCACGCGCGTAGTCGCGCTGCCAACGGAACGGCGGGTGGACGACAACCGTGCGAGCACCCACCCGTTCTGCCGCCGACTGCGCGCGCTGGAGCTTGCCCCAGGGGTCGGTCCCCCACACCCGTTGGGTCACGAGCAGGCAAGGAGCGTGGATCGACAGGATCGGCAACTGGTAGTGGTCGGACAGCGCCTTGAGCGTCTCTGGGTCCTGGCTCGTGGTGTCGGTGCCGACCATCACCTCGACGCCGTCGAAGCCGAGCTTCGCGGCGATCTCGAACGCAGCCGGCGTCGACTCGGGAAATACCGACGAGGTCGACAGGCCGACCGCGATGGTCACGCCCGCCGCCAACGGTCGGTGATCAGCGCAGCGATCCACACGAGGAAGGCGCCGATCAGACCCACGACGACAGCGACCGCGGTGTACTTCTCCGCGCCGAGCGTCAGCGCGAAGAACTTGGAGAACCACGGGATCCAGAGCACTCCGAAGAAGGCCACGACCATCGATCCAACGATGCCGATGCGGATCCAGTTCAGCGGTCGAGCGGACTGCGTGAGCACCGAGATGCCGACGATGAAGAGCGTCGTCGTGGCCGCGCACTGCGCAGCAAGCAGGGGCTCGTTGAGCTTCAGCGCGACGGCATACGTCGTCAGCGAGGCGGCCGCGCAGATGATCCCGGAGGGAATCGCGAAGAGCAGGACGCGTCGCAGGAATCCCGGCCGGAACCGCTCGGTGTTCGGCATCAGGGCAAGGAAGAAGGCGGGGATGCCGATGGTCAGGCCACCGATGAGCGACAGGTGGCGCGGCAGGAAGGGGAAGGCCACCGCGAACAGTGCGGTCATCAACGAGAAGACCACGGCGTAGGTCGTCTTCGTCAGGAAGACGTCCGACACCCGTTCGATGTTGCCCAGCACGCGCCGGCCCTCGGCGACCACGCTGGGCATGACCGACCACTTGTTGTCGAGCAGCACCAGTTGTGCCACAGCACGAGTTGCTCCCGAACCCGACCCCATGGCGATGCCGAGATCGGCGTTCTTCAGCGCGAGCACGTCGTTGACGCCGTCGCCGGTCATCGCCACCGTGGACTTGCGAAGGTGCAGGGCGTCGACCATCTGCTGCTTCTGCAGCGGCGTGACCCGCCCGAAGACGCTGGTCGTCGCCATGATGTCGGCGAGCTCTGCGGTATCGGTGGGCAGTTCCCGAGCATCGAACGGGGCGTCCGCACCCGGAACGCCGGCAAGGGCCGCGATGGCGCCGACGGTGGCCGCGTTGTCGCCGGAGATCACCTTGACGGACACGTCCTGCTCGAGGAAGTACGCGACGGTCTCCGCAGCGTCTGGGCGAAGCTGCTGGTTGATGATCACCAGCGCGATCGGCGTGACCGGTCCGGTGCCCTCTTCGGCGGACGGCACTCCCCGACCCTCGGCGAGCAGCAGGACGCGAGCACCGTCGCCAGCCGCGGACTCTGCCTGGGCGAGGGCGCTCGCGTCGTCGGGCGCCACCATCTCGGGTGCGCCGAGCAGCCACGCGCCGTGACCGCCGAAGGACGCCGCCGACCACTTGCGCGCGCTCGAGAACGGAACCGTCTGCGTGACCGACCAGCCCGGTGACGGGTAGGCCTCAGCGATGGCCGCCAACGTCGGATTGGGGTTCGCCTCGCTGGCGCCCAGAGCGCCCAGCACCTGCTCGAGCGGGACTGCCGTGGACGGGGCGCCGTTGATCGTGCGCACCTCGCGTACTCGCATCCCGGGCTCGGTCAGGGTGCCTGTCTTGTCGACGCAGATGGTGTCGACGCGCGCGAGCACCTCGACCGCGGGCATGTCCTGCACGAGAACGCGCTTTTGCGCCAGCCGGATGACGGAGACGGCCATGGCGATGCTCGTCAGGAGCACCAGGCCCTCGGGCACCATCGTGATGACACCCGCGATGGTGCCGCGAACGGCGACCTTCCACGGCAGGTCGGCACGCACGAGCTGTGACCACAGCAGGAGCAGCCCGATGGGCACGAGCATGAACGAGATGCCGCGGATGAACCCGTTGATGGCGTCCCGGAGCTCGGAGTTCGTGAGATGGAACTTCTTGGCCTGCTCGGTGAGTCCCGATGCGAACGAGTCCCGTCCGACTCGGGTGGCCTGGTAAAGGCCGGAGCCGGCGACGACGAACGAGCCGGACATCGCCTCCTGCCCGGGGTCCTTGTCGACCGGATCGGCCTCGCCGGTGAGCAGGCTCTCGTCGATCTCGAGGCCGTCTGCGCCCAGCACCACGCCGTCGACGACGAGCTGGTCCCCGGTCGTCAGGACGATGATGTCGTCGAGCACCACGTCGTGCGGACTGACAGCGACGTCGGCGCCGTCACGCCGCACCGTCGGCTTGGCCTCGCCGATGACGGCCAGCTTCGCGAGGGTCCGGGACGCACGCCACTCCTGGACGATGCCGATGGCCGTGTTCGCGACGATGATGAAGCCGAAGAGCGAGTCCTGGATAGGCGCGACGATCAGCATCAGCACCCACAGCGTGCCGATCAGGCCGTTGAACCAGGTGAGGGTGTTGGCCCGAATGATGTCCTTGAGCGATCGGCTGCGAGCATCGGGCGCCGCGTTGATCTCGCCGCGCGCGACCCGATCGGCGACCTGGGCCGTCGTCAGGCCGATCGCGTGATCGACCGTCGCGACCTCGGTCACTTGGGCAGTCCGTCCAGCCGGCGCAGGATGAGTCCCTCGCGAAGGGCCCAGGGGCAGATGACCAGCTCCTCGAGCTCGAACAGGTCCATCGCCGCCTCGGCGACGATTGCTCCGGCGACCATCTGTGCCGACCGGCCCTCGGAGACGCCCGGGATCCTGCTGCGCTCGGCTGCGGTCATCCCGGCCAGCCTGGGCACGATGTCGCGAAGGTCATCCACACGCAGGACCCGGTGCATGTACATGTCGTCACCGGACGGCGGCGCGCCACCGATGCGGGCCAGCTGCTTGAACGTCTTGGAGGTGGCGACCGCCACCCGCGCCTCCCCGTGACGGCGGACCCGGCCCACCACCTCGGCGATGCGGGCCCGGGCATGACGACGAAGCTCGCGCACGGAGTCCGGGGTTGGCGGATCGCCCTGCAGGAAGTCTCGGGTCATCCGACCGGCGCCGAGCGGCACCGAGACGGCCGTGTCGGGCTCCTCATCGGTGCCTGACGCGATCTCCAGCGAGCCGCCACCGATGTCGAGCAGCAGGATGCGGCCGCTGGACCACCCGAACCAGCGGCGGGCGGCCAGGAAGGTCATGCGGGCCTCGTCCTCCCCGGACAGGACCTGGATGTCGAGGCCGGACCGCTCGTGGAGCTGGCGGAGGACGTCCTCGCCGTTGGTCGCCTCGCGGATCGCCGAGGTGGCGAAGGCCATGATCTCCGTCGCGCCCTTGTCCTCGGCAAGCTTCTGTCCCTCGGATACGAAGTCGAGCAGCGTGGCGATCGCGACCTCGTCGACGCTGCCGTCCGCATTGAGGTGCTCGGAGAGCCGCAGCGGGATCTTCATCTTGGAGGCCGGGACGGGGGCAGCCCCATAGTGGGCATCCACCAACAGGAGGTGCACCGTGTTGGAGCCGAGATCGAGTACGCCGAGTCGCACAGAGCGAAACTATCGGCATCGACCGGCCGCCGCACCGGTGGATCGGCTTTGCCGCGACGTCACCCGAAGCACGTAGGCTGTCGTCATGCCCGAGGTTCCCCTTGACTTCCCGCGCCAGTGGGTCGAGTTCGACGACCCTGCCGACAAGCGTCACCTGATCAAGGCCGACCTCACGTGGCTCACGTCGCGCTGGACCTGCATCTTCGGGAACGGCTGCCAGGGCATCGACGCCGCCCGCCCGGATGCCGGCTGCTGCGTCCACGGCGCGCACTTCTCCGGCAAGAAGGACAAGAAGCGCGTGGCTGCCTGGGTCGACAAGCTCACCCCCGAGCTCTGGCAGCGCCACAGCACCGGTCTGAAGAAGGGCTGGACCGAGCCCGAGGACGGCGGCGAGAAGACCCGCGTCGTCAAGGGCGCCTGCATCTTCCACAATGACAAGGACTTCGCCGGCGGGTACGGCTGCGCCCTCCACCACCTCGCGGTCTCGGAGGGAGTCTCGTTCATCGAGACCAAGCCCGAGGTCTGCTGGCAGCTTCCCATGCGGCGCTCGTACGAGAACAAGAAGTACGAGGACGACACCGAGCAGCTCGTCATCGTCCTGGGCGAGTACCAGCGGCGCGACTGGGGCGCCGGTGGACACGACTTCCCGTGGTACTGCTCGTCCAACACCGACGCCCACGTCGGCGCGGAGCCGGTGTACGTGTCCAACCGTGAAGAGATCGTGGCGCTCATCGGCCAGCCCGCCTACGACGAGCTGGCCCGACTGTGCCGCGCCCGCGTGCTGCTGCTCGAGGCCAAGCGATTCGACCTCGGCCTCACACCGCATCCTGCCGATCCGAGGTAGCAACGTGGCGAAGGTGCAAGCGGCAGCCTTCCGCTGCACGGACTGCGGCTGGACCGCGGCCAAGTGGGTCGGCCGATGCGGCGAGTGCCAGGCCTGGGGCACCGTCGAGGAGGTCGGCGTGGTGCGCGCGCGCACCACGTCGTCGACCGTTGCCAGCAGCCCCGCCGTGCCGATCGGCTCCGTCGAGATCGAGTCTGCGCGCGCCGTGAAGAGCGGCAGCGACGAACTCGACCGGGTGCTCGGCGGCGGCTTCGTCCCCGGAGCGGTCATCCTGCTCGCGGGCGAACCTGGGGTCGGCAAGTCCACGCTGCTCCTCGATACCGCCGCCACCTGGGCGCGGACGGGCCGACGCGCTCTGTACATCACCGGCGAGGAGTCCGCTGCGCAGGTACGCCTGCGGGCCGAGCGCATCGATGCGGTCGCCGACGAGCTCTACCTGGCCTCCGAGACCGACCTCGGCAGCGTTCTCGGGCAGATCGACGTCACGCAGCCGACCCTGCTGATCCTCGACTCGGTCCAAACGATCAGCAGCGGCCAGGTCGATGGAGCGTCGGGCGGCGTGACGCAGATCAAGGAGGTGGCCGCGTCGCTCATCGCCGTCGCGAAGGCGCGCGACATCACCGTCGTGCTCGTCGGCCATGTCACCAAGGACGGGTCCGTCGCGGGCCCGCGCACGCTCGAGCACCTCGTCGATGTCGTGCTCACGTTCGAAGGCGACCGGCAGAGCCCGCTGCGGCTGGTGCGAGCGGTCAAGAACCGGTTCGGCCCGGCCGATGAGATCGGCTGCTTCGAGCTGGTGGACGACGGCATCGTCGGGCTCGCCGACCCCAGCGGCCTGTTCCTGGGCGATCGTCGCGACCCGGCGCCGGGCACCTGCGTGACCGTCACCATCGAAGGACGCCGGCCCCTGGTCGCCGAGGTCCAGGCCTTGGTCGCTCCGACCAACGCTCCGCAGCCCCGCCGGGTCATCAGCGGCCTGGACTCCGCGCGCATCGCGATGATGCTCGGCGTGCTCGAGCGGCGCGCGGGGATCCGCCTGGCCACAGCCGACTGCTTCGTGGCCACCGTCGGCGGGGTGCGCCTCGCCGAGCCGGCCACCGACATGGCCGTCGCGCTCGCCATCGCGAGCAGCGCCACCGACACTGCCCTGCCCGCCGGACTCGTCGCCTTCGGCGAGATCGGACTGGCCGGAGACGTGCGCCCGATCGGGTCACTTGAGCGGCGGCTCACCGAGGCGCAGCGGCTCGGCTTCACCGACGCGATCGTGCCCGCTCGCGCGCTGCGAGCGCGGGGCGCCGCGACGCCTCCCCCGACCGGCATGACCGTTCACGAGGTCGGAACGATCCACGAGGCGATCGCAGCGGTCACCGCACTTACTCGACGGGGGTCCTCATGAGCACCGAGGCAGAGAACCGCATCCGCGAGGTCCTGGCCATGGTTGCGCCGGGCACTGCCCTGCGCGACGGGCTCGAGCGGATCCTGCGCGGCCGCACGGGCGCGCTGATCGTCCTCGGCTCGGACCGCTCCGTCGACCAGGTGGTCAACGGCGGCTTCTCCTTGAACGTCCCCTTCTCTGCGACCCGGCTGCGCGAGCTGTCGAAGATGGACGGCGCCATCGTTCTCGATGCCCAGGCCCAGCTGATCGTCTGGGCCGCGGTGCAGCTGATGCCCGACCCGTCCTTGCCCACCGACGAGACCGGTACCCGCCACCGCACCGCCGATCGGGTGTCGCGACAGACGGGACACCCCGTCATCGCTGTCAGCAAGTCGATGAACATCGTCGCCGTGGACGTCGATGGCCGGCGGCATGTCCTGGACGATTCCGCAGAGATCCTCTCGCGCGCGAACCAGGCGCTGGCCACTCTGGAGCGCTACAAGTCACGACTCGACGAGGTCAGCTCGACCCTCTCGGCGCTCGAGATCGAGGACGTAGTCACCGTGCGCGACGTCTGCGTCGTGGCCCAGCGGTCCGAGATGGTCCGCCGCATCCACCGCGAGGTGGTGAACTACCTGATCGAGCTCGGCACCGAGGGCCGCCTGCTGTCGCTGCAGTTGAACGAACTGGTCGCTGGCGTGGACAAGGACCGCATCCTCCTCATGCGCGACTACCTGGTGCCGGCCAGCAACCGCAGGAAGCGTGGCGTGCAGAAGGGCCTCGACGAGCTCGACACCCTGAGCGAGGCCGATCTCCTCGAGCTCACGCGGGTGGGGCGGGCGTTCGGCTTCGCCGACGGTGCCGAGGCGCTCGAGCAGTCCGTCACGCCCCGTGGCTACCGGCTGCTGGCGCGGGTGCCCCGCCTGCCGGACGTCGTCAACGATCGCATCGTCGGCCACTTCGGGGGCCTGCCGCGGATGCTGGCGGCCACCACCGAGGACCTCCAGCAGGTCGAGGGCGTGGGCGAGGCACGGGCGCGCTCGGTTCGCGACGGCCTGTCCCGGCTCGCCGAGGCAAGCATCCTCGACCGCTTCGTCTAGCCTCCCGCCGAGAGGCAGGCAGTGGTCGTCAAACGGGCCTCCGATACTTCGTTTCAGGACCATCCCCTGCCTCTCGGCGGGAGGGGTTACTTGGCGGTGAGGCCGAAGGGTGTCTCGGAACTGCTGACCGTGCCGTTCTTGCCTGTCAGGGCGTACCGGCCGGCCTTGGCTGCCGCGCCCTTGCCGTTGGGGCAGCCCTTCTGCGACAGGTGACCGTCCCAGGTGATGCTCGAGGCGACCTTGTCGCCCGGCTGCATCTTGATGACCTTGCTCTTGTTGCTGGCGTTGCAGTCGTCGCTGGACCAGACGTGATAGCCGCCGGACGTGATCTCCAGCGCGTTCGCCTTGGGGCCGACGTCGCGCTTGCAGGTCGCGGACCCGGTATTGGTGATCGTGAGCGTCAGCTTCGGAGTCGATCCGACCGGGTACGTCGCGGCATCCGTGGTGGCCTCGACCTTGATCACCGAGTCAGGGCACTGCGTCACAGCCGCCTTGGTCGACGACGGCGCGGCACTGGCTGCGCCGGACGGCGCAGCAGACCCACCGGGGGCTGCGCTCGCCGCACCCGACGGCGCTGCCGACGCCGCGGGCTCCGACGAGGTCGAACCGCCACCTCCGCGCAGCGCGCCGATCAGCCACCACAGGGCGATGAGGACCGTGATGACCACGACGACGATCGCGACCCGCCGGATCCAGTAGACCGTCGACGGCTCGGGCCCGATCGGGTTCATCAGCGAGCTCACGGGACCACGCTACTGTGCGGCCACGGACACCGTGGCACGATCCCTGCGTGCCGGTCGAACCCCCCTCCGCCGCGGAGGAGGCCCTAGTTGGGCAGCTCCTGGCCTGGTTCGACGTCCACGAACGCCCCCTCCCGTGGCGCTCGAGCACCCCGTGGGGGGTCCTCGTCAGTGAGTTCATGCTCCAGCAGACCCCGGTCGACCGGGTCCTGCCCATGTGGCCCGACTGGATGGCCCGCTGGCCGCAGCCACACGAACTGGCCGCCGCACCCCTGGCCGACGTGCTGAGGGCGTGGGGGCGCCTGGGGTACCCCCGTCGGGCCAAGCGCCTCCATGAGAGCGCGCGCATCATCGTGCGGGACCACGGTGGCCAGGTGCCCGCCGACCGAGCCGCGCTCCTGGCCCTCCCGGGGGTCGGTGACTACACCGCCGCCGCCATCCAGGCCTTCGCCTACGGGCGCCGATCGATCGTGATGGACACGAACGTGCGCCGCGTCATCGCCCGGACACTCGACGGGCGAGCCTCGGCGCTGCCGCACATCACTGCAGGCGAACGAGCCAGGGCGGACGACCTGTGGCCGGCGACCGACGCCCGCAGCGCTCGCTGGTCGGCAGCCGTCATGGAGTTCGGCGCGCTCGTGTGCACGGCCCGGCGGCCGGCCTGCGACGGATGCCCCGTCATCGGCTCCTGCACCTGGACGACCCTGGGACAGCCCGACGACGACCGCACCCCGCGCCGCCAGCCCGAGTACGTCGGCAGCGATCGGCAGGCCCGTGGTCACGTGCTCGGCAGGCTCCGGGACCACCGCACCACGCTCACCCGCAAGGCGCTCGAGTCGGGCTGGCCCGATCCGGCCCAGGCATCGCGGGCACTGGACAGCCTCGTGGAGGACGGTCTCGTGCAGGCACACGCCCGCGGGAGGTACGGGCTGCCGGCCTGAGGGCCTAGCCCAGGCTCGCGATGTCGCGCGGCAGCGGCTGCCGGTCGGGCAGCCGGATGACCGTGCGGTCGCCAAGCGGCGCACCCAGCTTCACGTCGACCCACGTGACATCTCCGCCGAGGCTGGCGACGGGGCATGAGGACTGGCGCGGCCGAGTGACCGTGCTGTCGATCTCGACGCGGTTGCCGCGTTCGAAGGCGATGACGTTGATCTCGTCGTCGCGGCACAGCCCGGTGGGCGGCATCGCGACGGCAACCTGGAGCGCGGAGTCGTCGGTGGTCGTGCGGTACTGGACGGACTGCAGCCCCGACGTCGTCAGCCCCAGGAAGCGCAAGGGACCCGCGCCACCGACGAAGCCGGCAACGACCACAAGGGCCACGACCACGACCAGCAGGCCGATCAGCCACGGCAGCACCCCGCGCCGAGGCGTGTCGAACTCGCGCATCCCTGGGATGAGCGGCCCGTTCACCACGGCGCGCCACCGCCCTTCGTGATTGCGACGACTATCCGGCTGCTTCGACCGAGGGCGCGTCCGGACCGGCAGCCTCGAGCGGCGGCGCGTCCGGCAGCTCGCCCTTGGGCATCGCCGTGAAGGTGAATGGCTCCTCCGAGTCGTCCGTCGCCACATCGACCAGGACGATCGACCCCGGCTTCATGTCGCCGAAGAGCATCTTCTCGCTGAGCGGGTCCTCGATGTCGCGCTGGATCGTGCGACGCAGCGGCCGGGCGCCGAGGCTGGTGTCGTACCCACGGTGCGCGAGCAGCGCCTTGGCTGCCGGCGTCAGCTCGATCGCCATGTCCTGCTCCTCGAGACGCTTCTCGAGGTTGGCGATCATGAGGTCGACGATCTCGACGATCTCCTTCTCGGTGAGCTGATGGAAGACGATGACGTCGTCGATGCGGTTGAGGAACTCCGGGCGGAAGTGCTGCTTGAGCTCCTGCTGCACCTTCGCCTTCATGCGCTCGTAGGCGCTCTCGTCGTCGTTGTCCGGCGCGAAGCCGAGGGTCTGGCCCTTGGACACGTCGCGGCTGCCGAGGTTGGTCGTCATGATGATGACGGTGTTCTTGAAGTCCACCGCACGGCCCCCGGCGTCGGTGAGACGACCTTCCTCGAGCACCTGAAGCAGCGAGTTGAAGATGTCGGGGTGGGCCTTCTCGACCTCGTCGAACAGCACGACCGAGAACGGCTTGCGGCGCACCTTCTCGGTGAGCTGGCCGCCCTCTTCGTAGCCGACGTATCCGGGGGGCGATCCGAAGAGCCGCGAAGCGGTATGGCGCTCGGAGTACTCGCTCATGTCGAGGGCGATGAGCGCGTCCTCGTCACCGAACAAGAACTCGGCCAGCGTCTTGCTCAGCTCGGTCTTGCCGACGCCTGACGGCCCGGCGAAGATGAACGAGCCGGACGGGCGCTTGGGATCCTTCAGGCCCGCACGCGTGCGACGGATCGACTTGGACAGCGCCTTGATGGCCTGCTCCTGGCCGATGACCCGCTTGTGCAGCTCCTCCTCCATGCGCAGCAGCCGGGCGATGTCGTCCTCGGTGAGGTCCGACACCGGGATGCCGGTCATCAGGGCGAGCACCTCGCCGATGAGCCGCTCGTCGACCTCGGCGACGACGTCGAGGTCGCCTGCCTTCCACTCGCGCTCGCGCTCGACCTTCTCGGCCAGCAGCTTCTTCTCCTGGTCGCGAAGGGCCGCGGCCTTCTCGAAGTCCTGCGCGTCGATCGCCGACTCCTTCTCCCGACGCACGGTCGCGATGCGGTCGTCGAACTCGCGCAGGTCCGGCGGGGCGGTCATGCGACGGATGCGAAGACGCGAGCCGGCCTCGTCGATGAGGTCGATGGCCTTGTCCGGCAGCTGGCGGTCGGAGATGTAGCGGTCCGACAGTCGGGCGGCAGCCTCGAGCGCGCCGTCGGTGATCGACACGCGGTGGTGCGACTCGTAGCGGTCGCGCAGTCCGCGCAGGATCTCGACGGTGTCCTTGACGTCCGGCGCCTGCACCTGGATCGGCGCGAACCGGCGCTCGAGTGCGGCGTCCTTCTCGACGTGCTTGCGGTACTCGTCGAGCGTCGTCGCACCGATGGTCTGGAGTTCACCACGGGCGAGCATGGGCTTGAGGATGCTCGCGGCATCAATGGCGCCTTCAGCAGCACCCGCGCCGACAAGCGTGTGCATCTCATCGATGAACAAGATGATGTCGCCGCGCGTGCGGATCTCCTTCAGCACCTTCTTCAGGCGCTCCTCGAAGTCACCGCGGTAGCGGCTGCCGGCGACCAGCGCGCCGAGATCGAGTGTGTAGAGCTGCTTGTCCTTGAGGGTCTCGGGCACCTCGCCCTTGACGATGTTCTGCGCAAGGCCCTCGACGATGGCGGTCTTGCCCACGCCGGGCTCGCCGATCAGCACGGGGTTGTTCTTGGTGCGGCGCGAGAGCACCTGCATCACACGCTCGATCTCCTTCTCGCGCCCGATGACCGGGTCGAGCTTGCCCTCGCGCGCGGCAGCAGTGAGGTTACGGCCGAACTGGTCGAGGACGAGCGAGGTCGACGGCGTGCCCTCGGCCGGGCCGGCACCGGCGGCCGCCGGCTCCTTGCCCTGGTAGCCGCTGAGCAGCTGGATGACCTGCTGGCGGACGCGGTTGAGGTCGGCGCCGAGCTTGACGAGGACCTGAGCGGCGACACCCTCACCCTCGCGGATGAGGCCGAGCAGGATGTGCTCGGTGCCGATGTAGTTGTGGCCGAGCTGCAGCGCCTCGCGCAGGCTCAGCTCGAGGACCTTCTTGGCGCGCGGGGTGAAGGGGATGTGGCCACTGGGCGCCTGCTGCCCCTGGCCGATGATCTCCTCGACCTGCTGGCGCACGGCCTCGAGCGAGATGCCCAGGCTCTCGAGGGCCTTGGCAGCAACGCCCTCGCCCTCGTGGATGAGGCCGAGGAGGATGTGCTCGGTCCCGATGTAGTTGTGGTTGAGCATGCGGGCCTCTTCTTGCGCCAGCACGACAACCCGTCGAGCCCGGTCAGTAAACCTCTCAAACATGCCCTACTCCGTCCTAAGCCCCGCCAGATTGGTAAATGCTAACCGCCGCGGGGAGCATCGCCTCCCAGCCGCAGCCTTCTCGTCGTCCAACCGTGACCTAATGCCCGGTGTTCCCCGAATGATTGGCGCCCAGTACGCCAACCGCGAACACGGAATCAACACCCCCGAAACCGCCCGAGCCGGCACACGCGCCGACTCCAGCACAATGACCCCATGAGCGCCACCATGCAAGCCCGGGACGTGGCGGCCCGCCAGGGCGAACGGGAGCTCTTCACCGGCCTGGACCTCATCGTGGCCCCGGGGGACGTCGTCGGCCTCGTCGGTCCCAACGGCGCAGGCAAGTCCACCCTGCTGCGGATCCTGGCCGGACTGCGACCGCCGGACGCCGGGACGGTCCGGGTCGTGCCTGCCGGGTCGCACATCGGCTACCTGACGCAGGAGCCCGAACTCGTCGATGACGAGACCGTGCGCGACCACCTCGCTCGGCGCACGGGAGTGGCCGACGCCCAGGCCGAGTTCGACCGCTGCTCCGCCGCCCTCGTTGACGCGACGCCCGATGCCGAGGACCAGTACTCGCACGCATTCGAGGCATGGCTCGCGCTCGGGGCGGCCGACTTCGACGACAGGATCGGCAGCGTCATCGAGGCGATCGGGCTCGACGTTCGACTCGACGTGCCGATGACCGTGCTGTCCGGCGGTCAGGCTGCTCGCGTAGGTCTGGCAGCACTCCTGCTCTCCCGCTTCGATGCGTACCTCCTCGACGAGCCGACGAACGACCTCGACAATGAGGGATTGGACCTGCTCGAGGAGTTCGTCGACGGCCTCGAAGCGCCCGTCGTCGTGGTCAGCCATGACCGGGAGTTCCTCGCCCGCACAGTGACGTCGATCGTCGAGATCGATCGCAGCCTGCAGCGCATCTCCACCTACGGCGGCGGATATGAGGCGTACCTCGACGAGCGATCGGTTGCGCGTCGGCAGGCACGCCTCGACTACGAGCAGTACGCCGGCCGCCGGGCCGAGCTCGAGGCACGCGCGCGCACGCAGCGCGCATGGATGGAGAAGGGCGTCAAGAACGCACGGCGCAAGGCGACCGACAACGACAAGATCGGCCGGAAGTTCCGGTCGGAGGCG
>Ga0194043_1000022_pt1 | contig 62349 bp, 58 predicted proteins | sample JunL4415m_MetaG_FD_161274 | JGI IMG/M metagenome (GOLD analysis project Ga0194043, IMG submission 161274) | Anoxic zone freshwater microbial communities from boreal shield lake in IISD Experimental Lakes Area, Ontario, Canada - Jun2016-L442-15m | ecosystem: Environmental > Aquatic > Freshwater >...
GACAGATCGCCCTTGAAGTCGGCCATTACCACCGGCACACCAGCCGCGGACAGCTGCTCGGCAATCACCTGCAGAGTCTTGGTCTTACCGGTACCGGTGGCGCCGGCAACCAGGCCGTGACGGTTCATCATCGCCAGCGGGATCCGGATCTGCGCTGCTGGGTCCACCTCACCGCCGACCACCACCGAACCCAGTTCCAGGGCGGAACCGGTCGTGGCGTAGCCGGAGGCGATCTGCTGGGCGGGGGTGCCGGTCGGTTCGGTCATAACGAACGAGACTACTGCGCTGGACACAAGGAACGAGGGTGAGCCACGCGTGCGGCCAGCTGGGGCTTAGGGTTTATTGCTGTGCGAGATGAACTGGTGTGGATCGACTGCGAGATGACGGGCCTGGACCTCGGCTCCGATCGGTTGATCGAGATTGCGGCCCTGGTCACCGATGCCGACCTCAACGTCCTCGGCGACGGTGTCGATGTGGTGATCCATGCCGACGACGCCGCACTGAATGGGATGGTTGACGTCGTCGCGCGGATGCACCGAAGCTCCGGACTCACCGAGGAGGTCCGGGCGTCGACCATCGACGTCGCCACCGCCGAGGAACTGGTGCTGGATTACATTCGCGAATTCGTACCGCAGGCAAAGACCGCGCCGCTGGCGGGTAACTCAATCGCCACCGACCGCGGATTCCTGGCCCGCGATATGCCCACACTCGACAACTACCTGCACTACCGGATGATCGACGTCAGCTCGATCAAGGAACTGTGCCGGCGCTGGTATCCCAAGATCTATTACGGGCAGCCGGAAAAGGGCCTGGCGCACCGGGCGCTGGCTGACATTCAGGAATCCATCCGCGAACTGCGGTACTACCGACGCATAGCCTTCGTGCCACCGCCGGGTCCTTCTAGCAGCGAAATCGCTGACGCGCTCGTCGAGCTGGAAGGGTCCGTGACGACGGCGCCGGAAATTGATTCGGCCACCCAAGCCGACACCAGTTAGACTTCATGGACCGCGACGTCGCGGTAATGGTGGCTGTAGTTCAGTTGGTAGAGCACCAGGTTGTGATCCTGGCTGTCGCGGGTTCGAGTCCCGTCAGCCACCCCGATGCGGGAAGCCGCCTCTGACCAGTTCAGAGGCGGTTTTCTGCTTTCCCGGAATACTCGCGCGTCATTGTGGTGTTCGGCCTCGGCTAGTCGCTCGCCGGAAGCGGTTTGGCGGCTTTCAGCTCCAGCGGAGTGGTGCCCACGCTCAACGTTCCTACGCCCGCCTTGGTGACAAGGACTTCGGCGCCGCTGTCATCGACGTAGCGCTTGCCCATCACCGCACCCTCGGCCAGGTTCGGATCTAGCGTCGCGCCCACAGATTTCTCCCCATCGAGCGGGATCATTGCAACCCCGCCGGCACGCAAGTCGTCGAGGCTGTCGGATGACGTGATCACGATTACCTGGGTTTCGCACACCTGGCTCTGCAGTCTGGTGCCGGTCTTAATCATTTAGCTGTCCCTCCTCGTTGGGTGCCGGTCGGGGCTGTTCAACCCTCGAGCGGCTTCGGACTTCAACTCTTCGGCAAGTTGTCGACGCAACACCTTTCCGGTCGGCGTGGTCGGCAGTTCCTCGCGGAACACCACCCGGTCCGGGGTTCGCGAACCGCGAAGGTGCGCTCGGATGTGTTCGCGTAGTTCTTCGGCATCGGGGGTGATGTGCATGACGGGCACAACGACGGCCACCATGATCTGGCCCCATTCGGCATCGTCGACTCCCACGACTGCGACATCGCGAACGTGCGGATGTTCGACGAGCAGATCTTCCACTTCGGCCGGAGCAATGTTCTCCCCGCCGCGGATGATGGTGTCATCGGAGCGTCCGCCGATGAATAGATAACCATCGGCATCGAGGTAAGCGGTATCTCTGGTCGGAAACCAGCCGTCGGCATCGAGCACGGACCCGATCTCGGCGTACCTACCCGACACCTGGTCGCCACGTACAAACAACTCACCGATCTCCTCCGCACCGAGGACCTCGCCGCCCTCGGAACGGATCTGCACCTCGACGCCGGGCACCGGTTGACCAACCGAACCCAACCGCCTCCTGGCGGTTTCGTCGCTAGCAGCATGCGCAATACGGTGGTCCTCCGGCGTGAGAATCGCGATCGTGGAACTGGTTTCGGTCAATCCGTAGGCATTAACGAAGCCAACGTGGGGAAGCAGTTCAAGGCCCTTGCGAACCAACGGCAGGGCGACCTTCGACCCGCCGTAGGCCAATGTGCGCAGGCACGGCAATTCAGTGGGCTGCGCCTCCAGCGCAGAAATGATGCGATCCAGCATCGTCGGCACCACGGTCGCGTTGGTGACCCCCTCTGCTGCGGCCAGTCGAACCCAGGCATACGGATCGAAGTTACTCAGATACACGGTCTTTCGACCGGCGTAGAGGTTGGACAGCGCCGCGCCGACACCGGCGATATGGTACGGCGGCACGCAGATCAGTGCAGTGTCACCCGGTTCGGCAGAGCCGAACTCCACTGTGCTCATGACATAGCTGGTGAGGTTGTTATGCGACAGCTCAACGGCTTTGGGACGTGACGTCGTACCGGAGGTGAACAGCACGACCCCGACATCGTCAGGATCCGGGAACTCGTTCACCGGATCTGCGGCACCGGCAGCGGTGACGAACGCTTGCGACTCAATGCCAGCGATGCCCAATCCCGAGACGACATCTCGGTATTCGGCGTCGTAGACCACGAGCGGTTCGGGCAGTCGCCCGATCAGATCGGCCAAAGCCTCACCCGACAGCCGGTAGTTCAGCGGTACGAAGGGCCGCGCCGCCTTGGCCGAGGAGAAAATCAACAGCGGCAGCATTACTCCACCGAGGCCGACGTACGCCACACTTGCGGCACCGGAGGCGGCGACGACGCCGGCCCCGCCCTCGGCGAGGCCGCTCAACTCACCGACGGTCAGCCGTTGATCGTCGGATACCACCGCGACCCGGTCGGCGTCCGCCGACGCCGCCATCTCCAGCAGCAGTGCGATGCTCACCGAAAAGGCTCCTCTTGCCTACCGTGCAACTAAACCGGATTGAATTCGGAAATCAGCCACCGGCCGTGTTCCCTGGTGAGGGTCACCAGAACACTGCTGGCGGCTAGTGCAGGATCTGGTCGGTCCTTGCTGGTGGTCACCTGGTTGACGAAAAGCAGCACCACCGCCCGGTCGGGATGCATCTCCGAGACCGCCGCGCGGACAACTTTCGCCTCGGTCTTGATCGCCTTTTGCTTCGCGGCAGTCGCGAGGATCTGGTCGGTAAATCTGCTGTAGTACGTCAGGAACTCACCGGTCAGGTTGGACTTGGCTGCAGCCAGATCCTTGTCGATGGTGTCGGGAGCGTACGACAGCAGCATCGTCGTGCCCTGTTGAGCTGCCTCCAAAGCCTGTTGCTGGGCGGCTGCGTTGGTCAGTTGGTCCGGACGGTACATCCACCAATAGGTGCTGGCCGTCGCAACCGTCGATCCCGCCAGCAGAACCGCAACCAGCACCGCAGGCCACCGACGCCTTACACCTGTCCGGTCGACAGATACATCGGTATCCACCTCCGGGGGCTCTTGATCGGTATCCACCTCCGGGGCCTCTTGGTCGGTGCTCATGGCACGAACTCCACGTTCGACGTCTTCAACTGCCCCCCGTCGCGGGTCACGGTCACATTCATCCGCCATGACCGCGAATCTCTGCGCGCCCCAATGGAATTGGTCACCTCCGATTTCGCAGCCACCGAAACGACGCCGGTGTCTCCGCTTGCCGACTCCAGCGCGGCCGCACTGATCGATCCCAGCGTTACCGACTTGGACCCTTCGGCGGTCTTGATGAAATCATCCGCATTCTTGACGAAGTCCTCCTTGAATGTTCCGGTCGACAAGTCGATGACGCGTTGTACATCAGCCCTGGCATTCGCGTAATCAATCGACAGCAGTGCCACCACGCCTTGGGATGCTGCAGCGATGAATTCGGCGTCGCCAGCCCGGTTCGCGACGACCCGCCGATGATCGCGGATCATCAGTCCACTGACCGTGAGCATCACGCAGATCATCAGCACGCCGGCAGCGAGGACCAGTTTCGTCCACGGCACGGTCGATCTCTTGTCATCGGAATCGGCGGTCGATTCCTCGACGGAACTTCGCAGTTGCGCCGCGTGGGCCTCGGCACGGGCGGCCTCGACGCGGGCTTGCGCTTCGGCAGCCTCTGCTTCGGCAAGCTCAGCTATCACCTTTGAAACGGCAGCATCCCCGTCTACGACGTCGACCTCGACACCCCTGCCACTAACCTCAGGTCCCTGGTCGCTGCCGTCATACCGCGAGCAGTCCGGCGAGATTTCCGCCCATGATCTTGGCCTGGTCTTCGGCTCGCAGATTCTCGAGAGCGGTTACGTAGTGGGTCGGCTCGGCCAATCCCTCCGGATGCGGGTAATCAGAGCCGTAGAGCACTCTGTCCACACCGATGAGGTTGACCAGGTCCTCGACGCCGTCCTCGTAGAACGGGCTGACGTGAATCCGGTTCTTGATCTCCTCGATCGGATTGCCCGGGAAGGCTTCCGGGGCTTTCTTGTACACCTCAGCCATCGAGTCCAGCAGTGGACGCATCCACTTTGATCCGGCTTCGATGACGGCGACCTTGAGGGCTGGGAATCGGAACAGCGCGCCGTGAATCACCCACGAGGCCACTGCGTCCTGGACCGGACGCCACTCATTGAGGATGGACATGGCGTTGGTTTGGAATGGCAGCATCTCCTGTGCGGCGCCGTCCCATTCTGAGGTGTAGCGGGAGTAGCCGCTGTCACTGGAGTGCATGGCAACCAGCACGTCATGGTCCACGCAGCGCTGCCAGAACGGATCGAACTCGGGCAGGGCGAAAGAGCGCGGCCCGCGGAATCCGGGCACCGGAGCCGGCCGGATCAGGATGGCGCGGGCACCGCGACTGACGGCCCAATCCAGTTCCTCGATGGCCTTCTCGACGATCGGCAGGGTGATCACCGGAGTCGTGAAGATGCGATCCCGGTAGTTGAAGCCCCACACCTCATCGAGCCACTGATTGAGGGCGTGCACGATGACATGGATCGCGACCGGATCGTCGCGCAGCCGCTCTTCGACCAGGCTGGCCAACGTCGGGAACATCAGTGTGCGGTCCAGGCCGAGTTCGTCCATCAATTCCAGCCGCGGACCGGGCTCGAAGAATGCCGGGATCGATCGCATCGGCTCACCGAAGAGTTCCCGCTTGCTTTTACCGTCGGGATTTCCGTACTTGAAGTACTCCTCCCACGCGCCGGGTTTGGCGACCACCGAGAAGGTCGGGTTCGGGATGTAGTTGCTGATCTGACCGCGCAGCGCGATTTTCGTGCGGCCGTTGACCTGGACATACTGCACGATCTTCTCGTACTCCCTGGGCAGGTACTTGGTCAGTGCCTCTTCCGGTTCGTACAGGTGATTGTCGGCGTCGAAGAGTGGAAATGGAACGTCGACCCGATGCGACAGTTGGCCCATGGAATCCTCCTTGTATCGGTGGCGATGTTAACCGCACGGCGCTCCCCATGGAGCGGGAAGACCAATACCGCGGCCGGTGAGTGCCGCCATGCCATGCTGACGACGGCCGATGATCTCGCTTCGGCGCCACGCGACGAGGAGGCCCCATGCCACCCGGCGGGAGTGACTCTGAGGAGTTTGGCACCGACGAACTCGCTGCCGCAGAGGCGGCTGCCGCCGCAGCGCGGGTGCGCGTCGAGCAGGCTCACGCTCGTGCCGTCCAACTCCGCCTTGCGGTTCAGGCTGCTCGCACCGACCCGCCGGAGCCACTGCTGGCCGAGCAGTCTCCCCCCATGCGACACCCTGGCGGGCTCTCCCGGCCACCCAGGCTCGCCATCGCCCTCGGCGTCCTGCTCAGCCTTTGCCTGCTGAGCGCCACCGGCTACATCAACTGGCGTCATCGTCAGGCGGCCGATGAACGCATCCGGACTGCCGAGTTCACCGCAGCCGCCCGTCAGGGTGTACTGGATTTGATGTCACTGGACTATGACGAGGCCGAGCGAGACGTCAAGCGGATGATCGATGGCTCCACCGGACAGCTGCGCCAACAGTTCTCCGACACCGCACAGGATCTGGTCAAGTCACTGCAGGGCGCGAAGGCCGTCACGACGGTCACAGTGAACGCCGTCGCCGTCACGTCGATGAACGATGATTCGGGCGAGGTGCTCGTCGCGGCGACGACAGAGGGCCACCATGCCGCGCAGCAGCAGCCCCAACCACCCCGAACCTGGCGGATCATGGTCAGCCTGCTCCGCGACGGCGGGCAGTTGAAGATCTCGAAGGTTGATTTCGCGCAATGATCGTTGCTTCCGAGACTGTTGCTTCGGACCGAGCCGGGACCCCCGCAGATTCGGCCGACCCCATCGATCAGCCCTGATAATCTCGCACCGAGGAGCCATCATGCGCATACTTGCTGTCATTGCGGGCGCGACAATCGTGACCGCTTCACTGGTGACTTCGGCCGCCTACACGGGGGTGCCAAGCTCCTGGGCCGAGGGCCAGCCATGGGGCATCAACGGCACGTATATCGCGACGTCCAACGGTGGTTACGCTCGAACCAACGACGTCTTCCACGATGAGGCGAGCCTGCGCAGCATCTGGACTGTTTCCACCACGTGTAGCTTCCCTACCGTGTGCGAAGGTCAGGTCTCCAGTGATCAGGGCTGGACCGCTCCGATCTACGACAAGAATGGCCTGTGGTACGTCAAGCGCACCGTGCCAAACTGGGAGCCGTGCGGTGACGGCACTGCCGCACCGGGACTTCAGTCATTCATTTTCTATTCCGGTGACCCCAACACAGGCTTCAGCGACAACAACTCGAACTCCTTCTTCGGTCAGGACTACACAATCGGTCAGAGCGGCGCGTGCGGCCATAACAAACCGCTGGAGATCGCCATGCCGTTCAAACTGATCCCGAGCGGTTAGCTGCTCCGCAGCCGACGGACGCTGCGTGACGCCCAGATCATGTAGGCAGCATGTCCTGCCATGACCTGTCACGACTGGGCGACACCAGGTCGGCCTGCTGGAATTTCTGTCCGTCCGGTGCGACGTAGCTACCGGTGCGTGGGTCGTAGGGGACGATCGCGACCGACGGACCGCTCGATCCATTGCCGGTGAACCCACTGGGCGCGACCTCGGGCGCGCCGGCGTCAGGATTGGCCGGCTGGTTCACCGGCGGCTGTGGCGTGCCGTCGAGCGGGCCATAGATCTGGTCCTCGAACGTCGTCCGGTCGTCGGGCGTAATGCCCTGCGACAGCAGGTTCGGGTCCAGCGGATAAGGCCCAAGGGCGTGCTGACGCATCGCCAGCGGGACGAACGGCTTGTCACTGTCGCAGATGTCCACGGTCGGCGCTCGCTTACCTGGATGAGCCATGCACGGATAGTTGCGCGCACCGCGCACCGCAATGGGCGAGTCCTGCGGCAGTTTGCAATACAAACCGTCCGGCGTATCGATGTCGGTGAGGTCCGCCGGGTTGCGCCAGGATGACGGCGGCAGGAAGCCCACCGTGCAGGCGGGGGGATCGCTGACCGTGAGGGCGAACTCGCCGAGCGGTAGACCGGTGGCGTTCGTCGGGCCGCCGCCGTACGCCTGCTGCGAAGCAATATAGGGCGGCAGTATGACCAGCAGTTGCTCCAGCGAGGCGTTGTAAGTCACGGCCACCCTGCCCACCGTCGTAAGGTTCGCCAGCAGCACCGGCAAGGTCGGCTTCACCTGGTTCAACAGTCGAGAAACCTCATCGATCGCGCCCGGGCCGTTGCGCAGGATGGCGCGGAACTGTGGATCGTTTATCGACAGCTGCTCGGTGACCCCAGCCAGGCTCCGAGCCCACTGCCGGGTGGCGTCGGCGGTTTGCGCCTGGGCGTCCAGGACCGGCCCGAGGTCGTTAATCAGCGCGTTCGTCCGATCGACATTGTTGTTGGCATCTCGAGCGATCGTGGCCGTGGAATCCAGTAGAGACGCCTGATCCTCGCCGGTGCCGTTGAAAGCCTTGAATGATTCATCGAGCAGCGCACCGAGCTTGTCTTTCGGAATACTGTCGAACAACGCACTGACCTGATCAAGCATCGGCCCGACCCGCTGCGGAATCGTGGTGTTGGCCACCGGGATGACCGACCCGTCGCGCAGATAGGGCGGCGCGTCATTGCCGGGCTCAAGGTTGACGTATTGCTCGCCGACCGCGGAGACGCTGCGAACCGCGGCGCGAGTGTCCGCCGGGATCTTCGGCGACGTTCTCAGTGACAGGGTCGCCACCGCGCCCGTCGGCGTGAGCTCGACTGCGGTGACCTTGCCCATCTGCACGCCGCGGTAGGTCACATTGGAGAACCGGTAAAGCCCGCCCGCGGCCGGCAATTCCAACTTCACGGAGTATTTGCCAATCCCCAACAGCGTGGGTGCTTGTAAATAGGTGAAGACCATCACCACCACGCCGATGATCGACGCTATCGCGAAGATGATCAGCTGATTTTTGATGAACCTGGTGAGCATCAGCCTCCCCCGGGCGGCGTCAGAGCGGACGGCGGCGCAGCAGGCGGCGGCGTATCAAAATAGGGGCCGGCGAAGATTCCCGAGGTGGCGTTACCGGCCGGCACCGGCTCCGGTATCACCGCCGGCGGCACAACCGGCAACACCGGACCGGTGACCGGCGGCATCTCTGCGGTCTGTGTGTTCACGATTGCACCGGCTGGCGCCGCCTGCGTGTCTGCGGGGGGTGCCAACGGGGATCCGACCGGGTCATAGGTATAGGTGGCGTACGACGGATCTCCCGGCGCCGGAACAAGTTTCGTGCCCGGCTCCCCCCACCGGGTACCCAGGAACAGCGTCCGCTTGAGTCGCGGAACCGTGAGGTCGAAGACGTCGAATAGATTCATGTAGTCCCCGCGGATGCCCCGGTCGATGAAGTTTTGGCTGAATGGGAAGGTCAGTGCCCCAGCCAACGCCGCGTCAAGTTCGGGTCCGATGTCGGCCAGGGCCTTCAGCGCCGGCTCCAGGTTTGTCAGGTTGAGCGCCAGGTCGGCTTGGCTGTCCCTGATCAGACCGGACGCGGTGTCGCTGAACGTTCCCAGCTTCGCCAAGGCAGTCGTCAACCGCGGCCGTTCCTGGATCAGCACGTCCAGCGCGGGTGGAATCTCCCGCAGCGCCCGGTCGAGAACATCACGCTGGCCGGCGAAAGTGCCCGCCAGTCTGTTCAGGGCCTGGATCGAGGCGACGATGCTGTCACGCTGCTCGTCGAGAACTCCGATGAAGGTGTTCAGCCGACCCAGCAGATCGCGCACCTGTGGTTCGTGGCCGGCCAGGCCGGTGTTCAGGTTATGGATGATGTCGCCAATCTGACCCAGCCCGCCGCCATTGACCACAGCAGACAGTGAGGCCAGCGTCTGCTCGGTCGACGGATACGTCGAAGACTTGCTCAGCGCAATCGTGGACCCTGGCGCGAGCCGCCCAACCGGGGCTTGGCCCAGTGGCGGGTTGAGCGACAGGTGCATCGATCCCAGCAGGCTGGTCTGGCCCACGCTGGCCACCGCATTGGCCGGTATCACGACATCAGGTTTGACTGATACTTCGACGTCCGCGTGCCAACCGTTCAGTGTCATCTTGCCGACGCTGCCGACCTCCACATCGTCGATCAAAACCGGCGAATTCGACTCCAGCGTGCTGACATTGGCGACTTCGACGTGATAGATATCGGCGTGGGGCTCCCGACCCGCCGTACCTGGCAGCGGGAGCGAATTCAAGCCCTGGAACCCACACCCGCCGACCGTCGAGGCCACGACGCATCCGGCGACGAGAGCGCGGCCCATGACCCATCCGACGCTCATGAGCCCGGCGCTCCCGCCACCGGTGCGGCCGGTGCCGCATTCCCGGCCGCAGCCTCGGCGGGCAGCAGAATGCTCGACACGCTCGGCGTGCTCGGCAGCGGTGCGCCGGGAAACAGCGCCTGCGAGGGCGCAGCCGGCAGATGATCGGGGGCGCCAGGCCCCGGCGCCACAGCCGGCGGCTGCCCGTATCCCGGCGGGGCCGGCACATCGCCGTTCAGGCCGGTGTAGGCAGACACCGAAGGCGGGATCTGCGGCCCGGCCGGGGTACCAGCGCCGCCGGGCGCCAACGCCGGGTCGGAATAGACGACGTTGGACGCGGCCGGCATCAGGTAGGGGTTGATCGGGAACGGCAGGTAGTTGAAGTTCAGCAGCCGCAGCGCCGGCCCGAGGTATTGCGCGCACACCTTGCCGGTCTCCGACGCGGTGACGTTTTGCACCGCGCCGATCATGCCGCAGATGAACGACGTCGGATTGGAGAAGTTGTTCACCACGAAAGCGCCAAGCGGACTGCCGGTGTCGGGGTTGTAAATGTTGTATGCGTTGGCGAAGGCGTTCGGAGCGACATGAAGGACCTGCTCAAGATCTCGCCTGTGGTCGGACAAAACCTGGGTCGCGTTGGCCAGTCGCTGGATCTGCTCGCTGGTCTGGTTGCGACTGCCGGCGACGAACCGTTGCACTTCTTCGACGGCGACCGAGAGATTGGTCAGGGCCGCGTCCAGATCAGAGCGGCTGCCGTCCAACACGGCGCTGACGGTGGCCAGCCTGTTCTGGAACGAGACGATCTCGACTTTGCTGTCCCGCAGCGCAGTCACGAACGTCTGCAGGTTCTTGATGATCTCGGTGAGATTGCCGCTCCCATTGGCCAGGATGCGGCCCACTCCCGACAGCTCGGTGATCGTCTGATGAAGCTTGTCACCGTTACCGTCCAGGGCATTGGCGGCACTGTCGATGAATCTACCCAACGACGTGGTCGACATCTGGCTGTTTGGACCCAATTCTGTTGCCAGCCTTGTTAATTGGGTCTTCACCTCGTCCCATTCGACCGGAACGGCCGTGCGACCGACCGGAATCACAGCCTGGTCGGGCATCGTCGGCCCGCTCGATCGGTAGGCCGGTGCGAGTTGTACGTACCGGGCGGCAATGAGGTTCTGGGCGACGATGACCGCTTTTGCGTCGGCCGGTATCGGCACATCGCGATCGACGTGCAGGGTCATCTTCGCCTCAGCACCCTGCGGTTCAATGTTCGTGATCGTTCCGACCTTGACGCCCGAAACCCGGACCTCGTCGCCGGGATAGATCGCCGTCGCGTTGGCGAAGTAGGCGAAGACGGTCTTCGGCGCGAAGACGGTCTGCCGGATCAGGACCGCGGCGCCGGCGACGAGCAGCACGACGAGCAGGCCGGCGGTGGCTATTCGAGTTCGCGACATCACTGCCCCCACCGTTCCTGCGGCTGGGGAATCCCGTTGTACGGGAACGGTATCTCCGCGCGCGGTCCGGCGTTGTCCGGCGGCTGGCCCGCGTTGACCCCGCGGCGGAAGCCTAATGCGTAGTCGAGGAACGGCTGCAATATCTGGGCCGGACTGAGGTTGGGTTCGTAGGCGTTGTAGTAGTAGCCGTTGGCTACCGCCTCGGCCTGGGTGATCTCGAATTTGGCCAGCCCCGGGAGTGCCTTACCGATGACATCACGGTCTTTCTCCAGCATTGCGGTCACACTGTTGAGCCGTTCCAGGGCCGGAGCGAGCTGTTTTTCGTTGTCGGCGACCAGGCCGGACAATTGCTTGGCCACCGCGGAGGTGTTGGCCAGCAGCGAGGCGATGGCGCCTCGCCGGTCGGCCAGTACCGCCAACAGGTCATTGGCGTTGAGAATCAATGTGTTGACCTGTTGGCTGCGTTGGGACAGGATTCCGGTCACATCGCTGGTGCTCTTCAGCAGTTGGGTCAGGGTGTCGTTGCGGCCGTTGAGGCTTCGCGACAGTCGACTCAGACCATCGAATGTCGGCCCCAGCTGCGGGGCTATCTGATCGATGGTTTGCGAGAGCGTGTCCAGTGACTGGTTGATGCTCGCGGTGTCGGTGCCGGCCGTGTTGGTGGTCAAATCACTGACGGCTTCCGACAGCGAATAGGGCGACGAGGTGCGCGCGACCGGAATCACGTCGGTGGATCTCAGCGTCCCGGAGCCCGCTGAATCCAGCGTGAGGACCCGCTCCCCGAGCAGCGTGCCGGTGCGGATATGCGCAGCGGTGTCGGCGCCGAGTTGAACGTTGCTGTCGGTCGTGAACGTGACCAGCGCGTCGCCATTGCGCAACGCCACGTTCTTCACGGTTCCGATTTTGATGCCCGAGACGGTGACGTCGTTTCCCGCGGCAAGGCCACCCGCTTCGGAGAACAGCGCCTGGTGACGAATGGACGTCGCCAGCGAGCCCAGCCGCTCGGGGGCCAGCCCGATAATGATCACCAGCACGATGAGGACGAGGCCGATGAAGCCGGACCGCATGAGTTTGGATCCGCGGTATCTAATCATCAGGGTTCAGCGCACCTCCCCGTCGTCTGCTTGATGAACGGCAACACCACGGTGCGACCCTGAAGGTCGCTGGCCCGAAATGAGACACCGCAGATGTAGTAGTTGATGAAGGAACCGTAGGAGCCGAGCCGGACCAGTTTGCGATAGTTGCTGGGCAGCCGCTGGATCTGAGCATCCAGTCGTTCCTTGTCCTGGTCGAGCAGCGGCGCCAGCCGGTTCAGTTCACCAACAGTTCCGGCCAGCGGTGCTCGGACAGTGCTCAGCAGTTCGGTCAGTGACGCGGTCCCGTTGTCCAGGGCGGTGATGGCGGTGCCGATCGGGTCGCGGTCGGCGGCCAGCCCGCTGATCAGACGCTCCAGCTGGTCAATGGTGGCGGAGAACTGGGCGCCGTCGTTCGACAGGACTCCCACCACGGTGTTGAGGTTGTCGATCAGCTGCTCGACGACGGCGCTGTTGTCGGCGACCGAGGAGCTGAATGATGATGTTCTGGACAACAGCGACTGCAGTGTCTCGCCCTGCCCCTGGAAGATGCCAATCAGTGACGAGGTCAGTTGATTGACATCCTGCGGATTCAGTCCCTGGATGACGGGTTTCAGGCCGCCCAGCAGAAGATCGAGGTCCAAAGCCGGCCTGGTCCGGTCCACCGGGATTTGCGATCCTGGCGCCATGACCCGCGCCGACCCAGGGCCGTCGGCCAGTTCCAGGAAGCGGTCACCCACCAGGTTCAGGTAGCGCACCGCAGCGGTGGTGCCGTTCGTCAACACGAATTTGCGGTCGGCGTCGAAGTTCACCAGCACCGTCTTGTCCGGTTGCAATGCGACACCGTTGACAGTGCCCACCCGGAGTCCGGCCACCCGGACGGTGTCCCCGGACTTCAGCCGGGACGCGTCGGCGAACACCGCCGAGTACCCGTTCGCCGATCCGTTGCGGTACTGACCGAAGATCATGAACAGGAACACCGTCAAGATGATCATGACGACGGCGAAGGCCAGCACCTTGATCAGGGTCGCACTGCGAGACCACGTCATCCGGGCTCGCCGATCTGCACCGAATTGCGGGGCGGTCCGTCCACCGGACCGAACAACGCCTGTTTGAGACCGTCGGAGTTGAGCAGAATCCCCTCATTGCCGTAGACAGCCGGGTTGGTGCCGTTGTCGCTCACCACGTAGGGAGGCCGCGTTTCATAGGGCACTCGCGGTAGATCGTGGCACTGCGGACCACCCTTTGCCGCGACCTTGGGCAGGTTCGAGGGATACCGGTAGCGTTCCACCCCCATGGTCAGACCGGTCGATACCAGAACACCGGGAAGCGGCAACGGCGGATTGTGGCTCAGGACGGCCAATCCGCCGAGTCCGCAGTTGAGCGCCTCGTGATACCGGTTGAGCAAGTCGGTGGTCGGAACCAGCAGACCCAGCATGTCGGTCAGCGCCTGCCGATTGCCGCCGATCACGTCCTGTCCCAGATCGGCCAGGCCGAGCGCGCTGAGTAGCAACGCATCCAGATTCTTCTGTTCCTGAACAACGGTAGTGCTCAATCGGGTCGAGTTATCCAGGATCCTGGTCAGGTCCGGCGCGGCGTCGGCGTAGGCATTGGCGACAACGGGGGTGAGCCTCAGATCGTTGCTCAGGGCCGGAAGGTTGGGCTCCAGTTTTGCCAGGAAACTGTCGAGATCGGACAACGCCTGACCGAGCTTCTCACCCCGATCATTGAGCCCTGCCGACAGTGCGCCGAGGGTCTCGTTGAGCTTGGTGGGGTCAATTTTCCCCAACACCGATGTCAGTTGCTGGAACACCGTGTTGATCTCGACGGTGACGTGCTCGCCCTGGAGGACCTGCCCGGCCTGCAGGGTCTGCGCCGACGGTGTGGCCGGTGTCAACAACTCGACGAATTTCGAGCCGAACACCGTGCTCGACGCGATGTCGACGCCGACGTTGGCAGGGATGAACCGCGACTGCGCCGGATCAATCGCCAGGTGCAGGGCGGCCGTTCCGTCGGGCCGCGACTCGATCGAGGCGACTTTGCCGACCTGCACGCCGCGCAACCTGACTTTGGCATCGGGATTCATCACCAGTCCGGCCCGCGGCGAAAGCACCGTCACCGGAACGGTTTTGGCGAAACTGTCTCGGAACAGTGCGGCGGCTAACACCGCGATGGCGAGGATCGCCAGCACCGTGAGCAGGCCGGCAAGGGGGCGTGCACTGCCGCGCGCACCAAAGTCGCGCCCGCGGCTTGCGGCAACCGGCGCCGCATCGGTTTCGGTCTCAGATCGGTAGGCCGGACCGGGGCCGATGGGTGCCGTCATCTGCCACCTCCTCGCCGATGATGCTCACCGCAGCCTGGTACGTGCAATCGGCTGCGGGAGAACTCTTTTTAGCTCATGAACTCGACGCCGGGAGTGAAATCGTGAACTTCTCCGCGGCCTAGGTGACCGCTCCCGCGGTCTTCAGGGCGATGATCGCCTCCCAATCCAGGCCGATCTCCGCCAGGATCTCGTCGGTCTGCTCGGCGAAGCCCGGCGCCGGTCCGGTCTGCGGCGCGGCGACGTCAAACTGAACCGGGTTGGCGACGAGCTCCAACTCCCCGGCCTGCACCAGATACTCGTTGGCACGCACCTGTGCGTCGGCGGCGGCCTGCAGGGTGTCCTGCACCGGTGCCCACGGGCCTGCAAGCGTCGCAAAGATCCCCGACCATTCGGCCAGTGTGCGCGTGGACATCGCCTCGGAGATGACCCGGACCGCCGCCGGCGTATTGGCGGCGATCTGCTCGTCGGTGGCGAACCGCGGATCGTCGGCCAGCTCACCGAGGTCCATGTGGCGGCAGACGTCTGCCCAGAACTTGGTGGGTTGCATCATCACGAAGGAGATGTAGCGGCCGTCCGCGGTGGCGTACAGGGCCACCAGCGGATTGACCGGGGAGCCGTGCACTCCCGGCGGTGCCGGCACCAACCGTTCCCCCAGATGTTGCGTGAGTGCAATGGTGTGGCCCAACGCCCAGAGTCCGCTGCCGAGCAGCGAGACGTCGACGATCGACGGCTCACCGGTGCGTTCGCGCTTGAGCAGTGCCGCCGCGATGCCGCCGGCGAGGTTGGTGCCCGAGATGGTGTCGCCGTAGGCCGGGCCGGGCGGACCGACCATCCCGTCCATTCCGGTCGGGGTGACCGTGGCGGCAGTGCCTGCGCGGCACCAGAACGCCGTCATGTCGTAGCCGCCCTTGACCGACTCCTGCCCGCGCGGGCCGAATGCGCTACCGCGGGCGTAGATGATCTTCGGGTTGACCGCCCGAATGTCCTCGACGTCGATACCGAACTTCTGCCGGTGCCCGGGCAGAAAACTGGTGAGGAAGACATCCGATCGCCGAGCGAGTTCATAGAGCACATCGCGCCCTTCGGCCACGGACATGTCCAGACCGATGCTCCGCTTGCCGCGGTTGGCGTGTTCCACGTTGGGGTTGAGCTCGCCGGTCACCCGAAGGGAGCCGGTCTGCCGCAGCCCGCGTTGCGGGTCGCCTGTCACGGCATGTTCCACCTTGATGACGTCGGCACCCCACTCGCCCAGTACCGCCCCGCACGAGGGCACGAAGCCGTACATCGCGACTTCCAGGATGCGGATCCCCTCCAGTGGCTTCATCTGATCACCTTGGCGTGCATCCAGCCTCCTCGAGTGGGTAACTCGGTGCTCAACTTAACGCCCGCGCGGTAGGCCGAGCACCTGTTGGGCGATGATATTGCGCTGAATCTCAGACGTCCCGCCCGCGATGGTGCCCGAAAAGCTGCGAGCGTATCGCTCGAACCAACTCGCGAAGGAGGTGTCGGGATTCATGTGCGCGTAGGGCCCCGTGGTCGACGGATGGATCAGCCCGTCGGCGCCGGCCGCGGTCAGCGCGCACTCGGATGCCCGCAACTCCGCTTCGGAACCAAACAGTTTCAGAACCGACACCGATGCCAGATCGGACTCTCCGCGGGCGGCCTTGGCCAGGCCGGCCGAACCCATCAGGCGCAGCGCCTGGTAGTCCATGATCATCGACGCATACTGGTCTTTCTCCAGTGGCGTCTCGGGCCGGAAGTCGCCGATCATGTTGGCGATCCGGTCGGCGAAGCCCAACCACATCATGGTGCGTTCGTGGCCTAGGGCCCCGTTGGCCAATCCCCAGCCACCGTTGAGAGCACCCACAAGGTTCTCGGCGGGCACCCGAACGTCGGTGAAGAACACCTCGTTGAAGTCCTTGTCGTCGATCCCACAGATCGAGGGGAATGGGCGGCGAACCACACCGGGCAGGTCGGTCGGGATCACCAGCACGCTGATGCCCTTGTGCTTGGGGGCATCGGGATCGGTGCGCACGAATGTCAGCAGGAAGTCAGCATCGTGGGCTCCCGAGGTCCAGACCTTCTGCCCGTTGACCACGAAATGATCGCCTTCGAGCACTGCCCGAGTGCGCAGCGACGCGAGATCGGATCCAGCGCTGGGTTCGCTCATACCCAGTGAGGCGGTCAGGTCACCTTTGAGCACGGGTACGGCCCAGCGATGCTTCTGGTCCTCGGAGCCGAACGAGATCAGTGACGCCGCAACGATATTCACGCCCTGCGGATTGAAGCTGTGGTAGATCCGACGTCGGCACAGCTCCTCCAGATGGACGAACTGTTGCAGGACCGTGGCATTGCGGCCGCCGAACTCGGGCGGTTGGCCGGGTAGCAACCAGCCGTTGTCGAACAGCAGCCGCTGCCATCGGCGGGCCCAAGCGGGCAGGTGCGACACCGATCGGGGCCGCTCCAGGGTCTCGGCTTCACTGGGCAGATTAGCGTCGAGGAACGCGCTGAACTCAGCGCGGAAATCCTCGACCTCGGTATCGAACGAGAGCTGCATCAGAGTTTCCCGTATTCCTCGACTATCACCGCGCGGTGCTCGGCTGCGCCGCCAAGCATCAACTCACCGGCCTTGGCGCGCTTGAGTGCGAACTGGACATCGTTCTCCCAGGTGAATCCCATGCCCCCGAACAGCTGTAAGCCGTTGCGAAACACCACGGCCTGGCAGTCACCCGCCGCCGCTTTGGCCATCGCCGCGGCCAGCCGACGACGCGGGTCGTCGGTACTGATCGTCAGCGCAGCGAAGTAGGACAGTGCCCGGGCTCGTTCGATCGCCACGTGCATGTCGACGGCCTTGTGTTGGACAGCCTGGAACGATCCGATCGGAACACCGAACTGATGTCGATCACGCACGTGCTGCACCACCAGATCGAGGACGCGCTGACAGGCACCCACCGTGGTGATGGCCATGCCCGCCAGCGCGACATGGCGCGCCCGTTCGGCATCGGTGATGACCCGGTCGCCGTCGCTGACGTGCACCCCGGCCATGCAGACGTCGGCAACATGCAACACCGGGTCGAACACCGGGCTGCAGGTGACAGTGGCCTCGCGGGCATCCACGATGAACACGCCGGCATCGGTGACGACAGCCAGCTGCTCGGCACGGTCTCCGTCGAGCACATGGCGCGCGGTTCCAGACAGCAGCCAACCCTGGCCCTGCCTGCACGCTGTCACACCGTCCAGCAGGGCCGCACCGGCCTGTTGCGGGTCGTAGCGGACATCGGCCAGCGGAGCGAACTGCGTCACCGTGGCCAGGAATGGAGTCGGATCGGTGGCCCGGCCGAGCTCCTCCAGCACGATGGCCAGCTCGACCGCATGCGCCGGATCGGTCAGCTCGGTCCAGCCCCGCCCCACGTGGGCCCCCCACAGCGGTGCGGGGTCAACGGCGCCCTCGGCGATTCCGCGGATCAGCGAGGCCGGACATTGTTTGGCAACCGCGTCACGCACGGTGTCCTGCCACAGCCGTTGATCAGCATCGAATTCAAGTAGCATCCGCCGCCTCTCGACTTTGGTGTCGCACTTTAACACTTGGATTTACGATTCACGCTGAGCCTGTTCCGCTCCCCCCGCGCTATCGGGCCAGTAGCGTCGGCCCGACGAACACCGGAAGGCGGATTGATTCAGGTGATTAAGCATCGTTATCGGACGACATCGCCCCTGATCGACGCGAGTGTGGCGTGAGCACCCGGGCATCGGCGGGACCGGAACTCCGCGAAGGTGAGGAGGTCCTGGAAATTCACGGCGGTAACGTCGTTTACGAAATCCTCGGCGAAACAGGCGAATTCATCGCCCTCACCCCGGGCGGTCGATTCAGCAAGGACATCCCCGGGCTTCGCCCGCTGGCCGAACAACTGGTCAAGGGCGGTTACCGGGTGTTGCTGTGGGACAGGCCCAACTGCGGCAAGTCCGACCTGCAGTTCTACGGCCAGAGCGAATCGCATATGCGGGCCGACACACTGCACCAGCTGATCACCGGACTCGGTATCGGGCCGTGCGTGATCGCCGGCGGCTCGGGCGGCGCCAGAGACTCAATCCTCACGACGATCCTGCATCCGGAGATCGTGACCAAACTGGTCACCTGGAACATCGTCGGCGGCGTCTACGGATCGTTCGTGCTCGGGTCCTACTACATCGTGCCCAGCATTCAAGCCGTGCGCGGTCTCGGCATCAAAGGTCTTCTCGGCGTAAGTGAATGGCAGGAGCGCATCGCGGAAAACCCGACCAACAAGGACCGGATCCTCGCCATGGACGCCGACGAGTTCCTCAAGGTGATGCTGCGCTGGCTCAATGCCTTCGTACCGAAGCCCGGGCAGGCCATCCCCGGCGTGGACGACGCTTTGTTCGACGACATCATGGTGCCAACCCTGATCATCCGCGGCGGCGAGAACGACTGGGATCACCCCAAGCGGACGTCGCTGGAGGTCAGCTGTCTCATCAAGGGCTCGAGATTGATTGATCCGCCGTGGCCCGAGGACGCCTGGGAACGTGCCGGCGAGGACCGCGCAACTGGAAAAGCCAAGGGCTTCAATCTTTTCGACACATGGGTGCAGGCGGCTCCCGCCATCGTGGACTTCCTGGAGCGATGAGTCCGCGAGATGAGTCCCGCAGAATCAGTGCCGACTCGACGCGTCGTGCCCGTCGACGGCATACCGATGTCAGGCCTATTCGCCGAAGCGGCGGATGCCCGTGCGGTTATCGTCGCCCTGCACGGCGGCGGGTCCTCGGCGGCCTACTTCGACTGCCCGGGCCGCCCGGACTTGTCTCTGCTGCGCGCCGGTGCCGCAGCGGGTTTCAGCGTCATTGCCCTGGACCGGCCAGGCTATGGAACCTCGGCGCCCTACGCCGATGAGATGTGGGACCCGACCCGGCGGGTCGAACTTGCCTTCGCCGCCGCTGAGGCCATGCTGGGCGCGCGGCCGCGCGGTGCCGGACTTTTCATCATGGCGCACTCCAACGGTTGCGAACTCGGGCTCCGGATGGCCGTCGACGGTCGTCGACACGACGTCCTCGGCATCGAACTCGCCGGCACCGGCCTTCGCTACGATTCCGCCGCGGCAGCGATTCTCGCCGAGGTCACCTACACCCATCGGCCGGCCGGTCTGCGCGAGTTGATCTGGGGGCCGGAACACATCTACCCGGTCGATATCGTCACTAACGTCGGCTCGTCCGGCTCGCCTCCGCAGGAAGCGGGTATCTCGGCGAAATGGGCCATCCGGGACTTTCCGTTGCTTGCCGGTCAGGTCTCAGTTCCGGTGCGATTCACCGCAGCTGAACATGAGCGGGTTTGGGAATCGACCCCTCAAGCGCTGTCCAAGATCGCCGCGCTCTTCACGGCAGCACCGAGTGTCGAGGTGAACCGGCAGGCCGAGTGTGGTCACAATCTGAGCCTCGGCGTGGCCGCGTCTGATTACCACCGAAGCGTCTTGTGTTTCGTGGAGCAGTGCATCCGGGAGGCTGGTTGAGATGCGGGTCGGATTCATCGGACTGGGCAGTCAGGGCGCACCAATGGCGCGCCGGATCCTTGAGGGCGGTTACCCCACCACGCTGTGGGCTCGTCGTCAGGCGTCGGTCGAGCCGTTCGCCGATACCGCCGCGCAGATCGCGGGTTCACCGGCCGAACTCGCCGCGGCCAGCGACCTGGTCTGTCTGTGCGTGGTGGGTGACGCCGACATCACCGAAGTCGTGACGGGGATGACCGGTGTACTCGCGGGGCTGGAGCCCGGCGGTGTCATCGCGGTGCACAGCACCGTCCATCCCGACACCTGCCGGGAATTGGCCGCGCGGGCAAGCGAGCAGCGAGTCTCGGTGGTCGACGCACCCGTCAGCGGCGGTGGACCGGCCGCGGCCCAGGGCACCCTGCTGGTCATGGTCGGCGGTGACGCGGACGTCGTCGCGCGGATCCGACCGGTTTTCACCACCTACGGCGACCCAATCATTCACCTGGGCCCCGTAGGTTCCGGGCAACTCACCAAGTTGCTCAACAACTTGTTGTTCACCGCCAACCTGGCGACGGCCAGAACCGCGCTCGCACTGGGTGAGGCACTCGGTGTTGCTCCGCAGAACCTCGCAGAGGTCATCACCGCGGGCTCGGCGAACAGCTATGCGCTAGATAGCATCGCCCGATTCGGCGGCAGCTTGGATGTGCTCAAGCAGGTCGCGTCCGGACTACTGCACAAGGACGTGAGCCTGGTTGCCGACATCGCCGAGAAGGCTGGCGTCGCCCCGGGCGCAGTTCTCGATGCCGCCGACGCGGCACTGGCACTGATGGACAATCCGCGGAGCGGACGAGGTCGCACTGAGTCCAACAGTGCGTAATGACAAGGTCGCACCGAGTCCGGCCCTGCGTAATTCGGCCCCGCGTAATTCGGCACTTTCCACCCCGGTGAACCGGCCGGTCGGCGATACTATCGCCAACCTTGCCAGCCGTTTCCGGCTCACCTGCCTCGGAGGAGCACGCAATGACTCAGACCGAACTCGTCTTCGACCCCTTCTCGGAAGAGTACTTCAACGATCCGTTCGAGATCTACCGACGAATGCGCGACGAAGCGCCGGTTTACTACCACCCCGAGATGGACTTCTACGCCCTCACCAGACATGAAGACGTGGCCAACGCCTTCAAGGATTTCCAGACTTACTCCTCCGCTTACGGCTGCGATCTGGCGATGGTCAAGTCCCCTGAACCCGCGCCGACATCGATCATCTTCATGGACCCGCCGGATCATCGAAATATGCGCAGCCTGGTGAACAAGGCATTCACCCCGCGAACCATCCAGGAGCAGCGGGACACCGTCATCGAGCAGATCGACCGTTTCCTCAATGCCGTCGACCCCGACAACTTCGATGTGGTTCAAGATTTTTCGGGTCCGTTTCCGGTCGAGGTGATCACCCGGATGGCCGGGGTGCCCGAGGAATACCGCCAACAGGTCCGGGTTTGGATCGATACGTCACTGCATCGCGAGCCCGGTCAGATAGAAACGAGCGAGGCCGGCATACAGGCCTTCATGGAGACCGCCGGGTTCTATTTCAACCTGGTGCAGCAGCGGCGCGCCGACCCGCAGGACGACATGATCAGCAAGCTGATCGCGGCACAGGTCCCTGACGGCGACGGCACGCTGCGCCAGTTGGACGACATAGAGATCTGCGGCTTCGCCACCCTGCTGGGCGGTGCCGGCGCCGAAACCGTCACCAAACTGCTGGGCACGGCGGTGGTGAACTTCGCCCGTTTCCCCGACCAGTGGCAGAAGCTGCTCGACGACCGCAGCAAGATTCCGGCTGCGGTGGAGGAACTACTGCGCTACGAGGGGCCGGTGCAGTACCAGGTGCGCTACACCCTGAAAGAGGCGACCCTGCACGGCATCACGATCCCGGCGGGTAAGCCGGTCTTCTTGATGGCGGCGGCAGCGAATCGGGATCCGCGCGCATTCACCGACGCCGAGACCTTCGACATCGACCGCAATCCGACCGAGGCTCAGAACCTCGGTCTGGGTTATGGCATCCACAGCTGTCTAGGTGCAGCGCTAGCAAGGATGGAAAGCGCTTTGGCCTTGGAGCGCCTGCTCGATTTCATGCCGCGCTATGAGGTCCAGTGGGACCGCCTTGAGCGGGTTCAGATGCAAAACGTCGCCGGCTGGCGCACCGTCCCGGTGAAGGTGCTCCGGTGAAGGTGCTCCGGTGAGGGTGCTCCGATGAAGGTTTTCCGGTGAGGGTCGAAGTGGACTTCGGCCTGTGTGAGGCCAACGCCATCTGCATGGGGATCGCCCCCGAGGTGTTCCTGCTCGACGAGCAGGACTGCCTGCATATCCTCGATGACCAGGTGACGCAGGTCAACGAGTCACAGATCCGTGAGGCAGCCCGCCAGTGTCCCCGGCAGGCTATCTCGATCGTCGGCTGAGACCGGTCAGCCGGGGATGCTAGCTGTTCGCCTTAGCCGCGTCGAACAACGCACTGCCACCGCGTTCTTCCTTGGTGTGGTGACTCAGCGCCTGGATGCTCACGTCGTGGCCCTCGGCCGCCTTGCGCAATGCCCCTACCGTGGCCTGCTCACGGGTGATGTGCGCGAATGGGTCGAATGAGTACCAGCGCATCGCGTTCTCGTAGGTCATCTTGTTGATCTCGCTATCCGGTACGTCATTGGCGGTGAGCACGTCCCACAACTCCTCCGGCGCGTTCGGCCACACCGAGTCGCTGTGCGGATAATCGGCCTCCCAGGCGATGTTGTCCAGGCCGATCTCGTGGCGCAGCTTGACCCCGATCGGATCGCTGATGAAACAGGTGAGGAAGTGCTCGCGGAACACCTCCGAGGGCACCTTGCCGCCGAAGTTTTGCCCGGTCCAGGTTGAGTGCATTTCGTAGGTCCGGTCGGCACGCTCCAGGAAGTACGGAATCCAGCCGGTGCCACCCTCGGACAAGCCGATCTTGAGGTCCGGGTATTCCTTGATCGGGCGTGACCAGAGCAGGTCCGCCGCGGCTTGCACGATGTTCATCGGCTGCAGCGTGATCATCACATCCATCGGCGCATCCGGTGCTGTGATCACCAACTTGCCCGATGATCCGATGTGAACGTTCAGCACGGTATCGGTGTCGCACAATGCTTTCCACAGCGGATTCCAGTATTCGTCGTGGAAGCTGGGATATCCCATCGCGGCCGGATTCTCGCTGAAGGTGATCGCGTGCACACCCTTCTTGGACACTCGGCGCACCTCATCCGCGCACTGTTGAGCGTTCCAGATCACCGGCAGCGCCATCGGGATGAACCGCGCCGGGTACGCACCGCACCATTCGTCGATGTGCCAGTCGTTATAGGCCTGCACCAGCGCCAGCGAGAAGTCCGGATCCTCGGTGGCGAACAGGCGCCCGGCAAAGCCCGGGAAAGACGGGAAACAGATCGACCCGAGAATGCCGCCGGCATTCATGTCCTTCACGCGCTCGTCCACGTCGTAGCACCCCGGCCGGATCTCGTCGAGACCCTGCGGCTCCAGGCCGTACTCCTCCTTCGGCCGGCCCGCCACGGCATTGAGCGCGACGTTCGGGATCACGATGTCGCGAAACTTCCACATGTCCGAGCCGTCGGCGTTGTGGATCAAGCGCGGCGCGTCGTCGATGTACTTCTTCGGCAGATGGTTGGCGAACATATCGGGCGGCTCGACGATATGGTCGTCGACACTGATCAGGATCATGTCTTCTTTACGCATGGCCGTTCCTCACGTTCGTGGTTGGGATGGCGAGCCGCACGGCCACCTCAAGATCTGTCCTCAGATTACTAGCTTCCCGCGATGAGCGAATCAAGATCTGCGTTCTCCTTTATTGGGGCTCTATAGCCGTGAGTGGACTTCAATGTTGGCGTCGGTGGTCCGCAGTGGGCGGATGAGGGCGTCCTGGGTGAAGGAGGCGATGAGCTCGCCAGCCTCGGTGTGCACTGTGCCGCGGACATAGGACATGCCTGCGCCAACCTGGGTGCTTTCGTGGGTGTAGAGCAGCCAGCCGTCCCATGACACCGGTTCGTGGAAGCTCACGGTCACCGTCATCGGGGCGGTCGACACGGTGTGGTGGGATTGCGATGTTCCGATGCCGGCGTGGGCGCGCATCGTCGTTGAGATCCCCAGTTGGCCGGTGAAGTAGGCAACCAGGGCCTTGGCCAGATCATCGCGGGTCGGGATTGGCTCGTACTGCAGCCAGGCGTACAACTCCGGCGGCCCGACCTCATCGGGGCTATTGACGTCCACCACGTCGACCAATCGCAACTGCGCCCCGCCCATGTGCATCGGGGATTCGTTTGCCTCCAAGGGTTTCCCTACATCCGGACGCGGCAGATGGTGCCGGATCACATCAACCGAGGGGACATCGGCCAGTACCGTGACCGCCACGCAGCGCTTGCCATTCTGCTCCACCGACACAACCGCCGAGGCGGTAGACCGGCCCTCGTGGATCACGTCGATGACCAGATCGACTGGATCGCCCGTCACGACCACCCTGGCGAACACCGCATGAGCCGAACGGATTGACTTGCCCGGGAAGCGTTGGGCCACCGCGACGATCGCTTGCGCCAGTGCCTGGGTTCCCTCCACCACCTGTCGCTCGTCATCACCCGCCAATCCACTCTGGCCGCCAAAACGGTCACCTTCTCCCGACACGTCGAACAACTCAAGCAGCCTGGATACCGACCACTGCATCTGCTCGGAATTCGCGTTCATCGGTCGGCGGTGTTGTCAGGCCAGGATGAGCGCTGGCACGTCCGGCTTGTGGACGATCTTGTTCGGAACCTTGAACAGTTCGATCATGTTGGCACCCATGACCCGTCGGACGCCCTCCTCATCAAGTCCATGTGATTCAAGATCGCTGACCAGATTGATCGGATCGGACAAGCCCTCCGGATGCGGCCAGTCCGATCCGAAGATGATGCGCTCGATACCGCACAGGTCGGCCATCTGCTTGAAGTTGTCCTCCCAGAACGGCGCGACATATACGGCCCGTCTGAATGCCTGGATCGGATCCTCCGGGAACGATTGCGGCATCTTCGCGTAGACATCCTTAAATTGGTAGAACAGGTAGGGCACCCAGGAGGCGCCATTCTCCACCGAGAGCACGCGCAGATCCGGATTACGGGTCAGCGCGCCATGGCAGACCAGGGCCGCCATGGTGTCCTCAATGGGGCGCTTGCCCATCGCGACCATCCGGAACGAGGTCGGGGCGAACGGCTTGAACTCGTCGCCGGGCTCCCAGTCATTGAGGTACGACGAGTAGCCACTGTCTGACGCGTGCATGGACACCGGGATTCCGGCCTTGACGCAGGCCTCCCAGAACGGGTCGAACTCCGGTAGACCCAGGGACCGAGTGCCGCGATAACCGGGCACCGGCGCGGGTCGCACCAGGACGGTCTTTGCGCCGCGCTCGACACACCATTCCAGTTCCTCGAGCGCACGATCGACGACGCTCAGGTTGATGACCGGGGTAGAGAAGATGCGGTCCTCGTAGTTGAACTGCCACGTCTCATACATCCACTGATTCAGCGCGTGAACGATGTCGAGGATCAGGTCCGGGTCGTCCTTGAGCCGCTCCTCAACCAGAGAGGCCAGCGTCGGAAACATCAGCGTGTAGTCCAGCCCGAGGCCGTCAAGGACCTCCAGTCGTGCTGCCGGATCGCGAAACGCGGGAATGGATTTGATCGGCTTGCCCATCACCTCGCGGTAGGTCTTGCCGCCGCTGCCGTGCCGGAAGTATTCCTCCTGGGCGCCCGGCCGGGCGACCACCTCGAACGTCGGATTCGGAATGTAGTCACTGACCACATTGCGGACCATGATCTTGGTCCGGCCGCGCACGTCGATGTAGTCGACGACACCCTTGCGGTTGTCCGGCAGGAACTGCGTCAGTGCTTCCTTGGGTTCGTAGAAGTGGTTGTCGGCATCAAACACCGGATAGGAAAGCTTTCGTGACGGCATGGCTGCTCCTGACGTCTAGCGCGGTTGGACTGTGATCCCACTCAGCGTGACACTTTGGGCCTTGTTTGTAAAGGGCGCTGGATTCCCGATCGACATCAAACTTCGATGACGACGGCGCCGCCCTGTCCTCCACCCGCGCACATCGCCGCGACGCCAATACCTCCACCACGGCGGCGCAGCTCGTAGATCAGGGTCGTGAGCATCCGAGCCCCGGACGCAGCAATGGGATGGCCCAGGCTGCAGCCACTGCCGCTGGTATTCACCAGATCCTCGTTAATCCCGAGTTCACGGCACGCGGCGATGGGCGTGGAAGCGAAGGCCTCGTTGATTTCCCACAGGGCGATGTCGCTCACTGTCAGGCCGGCCCGGGCGAGGACCTTCGGGATGACCTTGAACGCGGCCAAGCCGGTGTCGCGCGGGTCGACGCCGACAGCTGCCCACGCCCGGACTACGGCCATGATGTCCAGCCCGTCGCGCGCGGCGAGTTCAGCGCTAGCGAGCGCCAGTGCGGCGGCAGCATCGTTGACCCCGCTGGAGTTACCCGCGGTGATGGAGAAACCCTCGATTTCGGGGTGCAGCACTTTCAAACCGGCCAATTTTTCGGCCGTCGTATCCCGCCGGGGGTACTGGTCGGTGGCGAACTCAGTCGTGGAACCGTCAGCAGTCCGGACCAGCACCGGCACGATTTCGTCGACGAACTTCCCGGCCTCAATCGCGGCGATCGCACGCTGATGCGAGCGCAACGCCCACGCGTCCATGTCCTCCCTGCTGATCCCGAGAGCCTTTGCGGTGTTCCAGCCGACGGTGATCGACATGTCGAGGGTGGGTGCGTCCGGGGTCTCCACGTGGGTCGGTGGTAGCCACCGCTCCTGAAACTCCAACTCGGGACCGGGGACGCGCCAGGTCATCGCAGGCGAGGTCGACATCGACTGGACTCCGCCGGCGATGATGGCGGATTCCATGCCCGACTTGATCTGGGCGGCTCCGACCGATACCGCGGTCAGGCTTCCTGCGCAGTGCCGGTTGACCGCATGACCCGGGACACCGTGCAGACCTGCCGCGGTGGCGGCGTAGCGGGCGAGATCCCCACCGCCGTAATGGCTTTCGGCCAAGATAATGTCATCCACCGAGCCAGGATCGAGCCGCGAACGGCGCAGCGTCTCGGTGACGATCGCGGTGGCAAGCTCTTCGGCTGGAACGTTGACCAAGGCCCCCTTGAACGACGTGGCGATGGCGGTACGGGCTGCTGCGACGACGACTGTGTCAGACACGATGCTCCGTTTCAGCGGGCGGTAAAATTTCAGCGGGCGATGAATCTGCGGAGGCGGTCCGGTCGCCCGCCGTCACGTCTTTGCCGGAGAATAGTTAGGCCGGCCCAGCCCGAGGGCCTGGCCGATCATATTGCGGAAAACTTCGAGGGTGCCGCCGTAGATGCCGGTGGGGCCCGACAACCGGAAAAGATATTCGGCCCCGCCGTTGTCGGCGGCACCGTCGGTGTCGACGGACAGCGTGGAGGCGGATCCGAGGATATCCATCAACACAGGAGAGACCTCGCGCATTGTCTGTGCGATCGCCACCCGTCCGAACATGCCCGCGGTACTCAGCGCGGCCTCAGTTTGGGCGATACAACGACCCAGTCGGTACTTGACCGAATCGTCGTCAAGCAGACGCTGTCCGTCGGGCTGTGCTACGCCGGCAATCGCCGCCACGTTATCGACCGCCTCCGCCATGATCATTGCGTGGTGAGCCATCGATGAGAGGTTCTGCAGACCGCTCTTGTCGCGCTCGAACGTGCCGTGCTCTGCGTTGAGCGATTCGCGCAATACTCGCCAACCCCGGTTCACCTCACCAATTCGATACTTGTCGGCAATTCGCACGTCGCTGTAGTAGACGATGTTCGTGCGATCGCCGTCGACGGTGCGGATGCCCTGAATCTCGATGCCGGGGGTGTCAAGCGGCACCAGAAACATCGTCAGGCTCTCGTGCTTCGGCGCATCGGGATCGGTGTTGGTGATCAGATAGACGTAGTGGCTGTTGTGCGCATTGGACGTGTACATCTTGGACCCATTGATGACCCACTCGTCACCATCGCGCACCGCTCGCGTCTTGCAGGTCGCGACGTCCGAACCGCCCTCGGGTTCGGTGAAGCCCAGACACAGGCAGGTGCGGCCGGCCAGCACTCCGGGTAACACTTCATCGGCGAGTTCCGGCGACGCCGACTGCTCCACTGCTCGAGCAACCATGGCCGTCGTGCCCCAGTGGAACCACGGCGTGTGGGCCCGGCCGACTTCCAGCTCCCAGATTCGCTTCCGCAGTGCCGTGAAACCGCCGCCCGCCTCGGCATTGAAGTCATCGGCGAGATAACCCTGCTCGCCGAGTGCGGTGTGCACGCCCCTGTCGAAGTTCTCCCCGGTCTCGCGATCACGCCGAATGACCTCGTCGGTCACGCAGGCGCGCAACGCAGTTCGGACCTCGTCGCGGAAGTCTCGGTCATCATCGGAGATCGACACTCGTGAGAAATCCATGTCTATGCTCCTCTGCCATCGTGAACTTCACGTGCCGCAACGATGTCGGCGATCTGCTTGGCACTGGCAGCGGGATCGCCACCGGCGAGCGGCCATCCCCTGGCCCGGACGAGGTACGCGGAGCCCGCCGCCTCCACGGAAACACCGAGACCACCCTGGACGTGCATGGCAGTCATCGCCGCCGCAGGCGCCTCCTCCGCCATGAATACAAACGCCGACGCAGCCAATTCCGGCCGCTCCTCGGGTTCGTTGTCGAGGAACCACGCCGCCCGTCGCACAAGGTTGCGACCGCTCTGGACGATGATGGCGATGTTGGCCAACGGATGCGAGATCGCCTGCAGGGTTGAGATCGGAACACCGAGGGTGTACCGGCTCTTGGTGAACTCGGCCGCTATGGTCAGGGTTTCTTCGATAAGTCCCACCAGGGCTGCTGCAGTCAATAGCCGCCATTCATCCAGGGCCCGTTGATAACTCGCTGCGGCATCCGGGCCGCTGGCCAGCACGGTTCGGCTGTCGGCGGTGGCCGGATCGATCCACGCCATGGGCAACTTCCCGATGTTGTCAACCCTGGAGCAGCGGGTGTCAAAGGTTAAGCGAACGACGTCGTCACCATCTCGAATGACGATGTGGTCAGCGATGGAACCTGACGGAAGCAGCCGGGATCCGTGCGCCCCACCGATGCGGGGGTCCAGGCACGCGAGCAGTTCCCCACTGACTAGCGGGCCGGAATGTTCGCTGCCGGAGGGTAATGCATCCAACCTGGCCAGTAGGCGCGTGGCGCAGACGTGGTCGATCCACGGCACGGGTGCGATGGCTCGGCCGATCTCCTCGGCGACAAGCGTGAGGTCGACCAAGGTCGCACCGTCGCCGCCCGCTGATTCCGGCAGTGCCATCGTCGATGCCCCGGTGCCGCACAACCGCTCCCAGAGGCTCTTGTCGAATCCGGACGCCTCGGCGGCCCGCACGACATCGATCGAGCAGTGCGTCTTAAAGAACTGTCTGTACGCAGACTGCACATCAATGTGATCCTCAGACAAGCTGTAATCGAGTCTGCGCAGTTCGTAGCGATCCATCCTCAACGCTCCCGTATCTGGCCGGCGGCGCGGGTCGTGTCTGCCTCTGACGGTCGGTCACCAGTGGTCAGCCGTGGCACGCATCGAGCGTGACACTTGTGTCGACATTTGTAAAGCGGTGAACGCGGAGTTGTGACACCCGGTGGGCGTGACGTTCACACCGTGTTGGGTAGCGGTGCCGATATGATCCCAATAGCCGTGCCCGGATGGGTCTGATTCCGTTGACCAACGGTTTCTGCTTCGGCAAAGGTCAGTGGAGGGACCCGTGGACGACAGAGACGTCGACTCGTCAACTGATGACCGAGGGTCACAAAATCGGCTGTTGCACGCCACCGCAGAGGTTCTGGCACGCAATGGTCAGGCCAAGTTGAGCATGTCCGACGTCGCTGCGCAGGCTGGTGTCTCACGGCCGACGCTGTACCGCTGGTTTCCGTCCAAGGCCGACCTGCTTGGCGCATTCGCGGACTACGAACGGCAGATGTTCGACGAGGGTATCGGCGCGGCGACGGCGGGCCTGCGGGGACAGGAAGGCCTTGACGCAGCTTTGCGGTTCATCGTCGACTACCAGCATTCGTATTCGGGAGTCCGGGTAATCGACGTGGAACCCGAAGTCGTCATCACCCAGATGTCGAAGGTGATCCCGGTCATGCGGTCAAAGTTGGAGAAGCTGATAGCCGGCGCCAACAGCTCAGTGAAGGCGTCGGCAGCAATCCGGATCGCGATCTCCCACTACATCGTCCGCAGTGACGACGACGCCGAGTTCCTGGCTCAGTTGCGCCACGTGGTCGGGATCAAGACTTAAGTTTCCCAGTCATTGGCTGGAGCTCCGCACTGATCACTGGAGCTCCCCGTGGAGCTCCCCCTTGATCACCGTGCCGACCACCGTGCACGAGTCGAGGTTACTCAGCACGTCGTCTGGGGAACCGGAGACGATGCAGAGATCGCCCTGCTGGCCCACAGCGATTCTGCGTGGGACGTCGGGGCGCTCTGGAGTACCGAAGAACATTGCCACCGCCTGATGGGGCGATACTCGTTCCCGGGGGTTGAATGCACGCCCCGCCCCGGTTATTCGCGTCACGGCGGCGTACATCGCCTTCCAGGGGTCTAGGCCACCGAACGGTAGGTCGGTTGACAACGCCACGCGCACTCCGGAATTCAGCAGTGAAGCCAGCGGCCAGAGCGTCGGCAACTCCTCAACGTCGACGTCCACCAGATACTGATCGCCTCGCTCGGAGACGAAGTTCGGCTGGGTCACGACCAGTACCCCGGACTCCGCCAGATCCCGCAGGCAGTCGGGCGGGACAACTGCGACGTGCTCGATCCGATCGGAGCCAGAACTGCCCGCAGACCGCAGCGCGGCAAGCGCGACCACCAGTTGGCTCCGCGTGACGCAATGCAGGGCCACCGGGACTCCCCTGTCGTGGCAGGAAGCGATCCACTCCGTCAGGGAATCGAGGTCCAGGGAATCGTCATGGAGGATCCGCTTCCCCGGCGATAGGCAGTGCACACGTTGTCTGAGTTCACCACGGCGGTGGGCATCGGTGAGTGCTGCCACCGCGCCTGCGTCAAGATCGGGGGTTGCATCTGTGACACCGGTGACGCCGTAGCGGGTGAGCCTGTCACTGATGTGGGCCAGCGACCTTTCCCGCTTCCCGATCACAGCCGGCCAGCTCGCCTCCGAGCTGGGCACCCTGCCGTCGGGATGACCAGATTGGTTCACCACCGACAAACCCACTGAATTGAGCATCCACAGGGCGCCACTGCGGTGCTGGATGCGAACCGGGACGTTCGGCATCACCTGGTCGAGGGTCGCTCGATCCAGATAACCCGCCGCCGACTCGTGGTAGCCAACGGCGCGAATCCAGCCGTCGCTGTCGGCGATTGCCGATCTCAAGAGACGACGCAAGTCGTCGATGCTGCGTACGTGCAACGGGCCCACGTCGACTGACTCAAGGGCAGCGGCCGCGGCCCAGAGATGCACATGATGGTCGTGCAGGCCCGGGATGACGGTGTGTCCCCGGGCGTCGACGACCTGTTCGCCATCACGAGGAGTCAGCGAATCGCCGACCTCGGTGATTCGCTCTTCCACCCGTATGTCGACGATCCGGCCATCCAGACGGTATGCCTGCTGGATCAGCACGGCGAGCAGAGTTTCTCGGCAACCAGACGTTCGACATCGGCGTTGTGAGCGCCCAATTCAGGCGCCCGCGGCGCTGACGCGGGCCTCGCCGGCGGCCGCGCGATCGTCGACGATTCCGATGAGAGCGTCGGCGCTGCGGCATATGTCGCTGCCACACCGGCCATGGAGACCTCGACAAGCGTCCCGCCCCCGAGGCCTAACGACTCGATTACCGCAAGGGCGGCCTCGAGGCCACTCAGTGGATCTGCGACGGCGTCCCCGCAGAACACCGGGCCGCTGACGCTGGATCCCACCAGGCCACCCGCGACCGCCGCATCGTCGCCGAAAGCGACACGTCCCGATGCCTCGTCATGGCCGATGAATCGTAGCCAGACCCGACCGGCGGGCCCGGGAACCGTCTCAGGGGACAGCCCTCGTCGCCCCAGTGCCCGCGGGCGCGAGCCCTCCAGTACCACATCGGCCGCACCGAGCAGGTTTCGTAGTGGAGCGAGATCGTGGGTGAAATCTACTGCGTAGGAGAGCTTTTGGTGATTGATAAGGTCGAAGAACGCTCGCTCGCCGGTACGAGTACCGTCTGGCCGCGACGGGCTCTCCACCTTGACCACCACGGCACCGGCAGAGGCGAGAATCCTCCCGCACAGCGGACCGGCCCACATCGAGGTCAGATCAGCGACCAGGAGCCCGGTCAAGGCCCTCGGAGCCGCACTCGGCCCTGCTGTCGATCGTGTGAGAGCTGCCGAGGTCGCTTCGGCGAGAATGGCCGCGGGCAGGTCGAGGAGACAGGACCGTTCGATGACCTCTGCGGTGCTGCGCTGCGCAGCCCACTTGCGGACCATCTGCCAAGGGTCACCATCGAAATCCTCACCTACCAGGGCCGGTACCGCGGCGACGTCATCGGACCGGGACAGAGTCAGCGCCCACCAACCGTCGCTGCACGGCAGAAGGCGGCTGGCACCACCCGCCGAAACCCGACCACCTCGCGAAAGCCCCAGTAACCCAGCCCGTTCGGTCATGACCGACGGCGCGTCTATCCGAACTCCGGTCAGTCGACTGATATCGCGGGCGACGTCGTCAGCGCGGGTAAGAATTCCCGCCCGAGAGAAATCCGCGGGACCATCGGCTAACCCTGTCAATTCGGCCAGTCCGCTACCGCCCCAGCGTGCCTGCGGCGACGTCACCGCGCCGTGATCCACCACTTGACTCTGCACCGTCATGGGGTGATCTCGTCGATCAATCCCCAGGACAGGGCGGTTGCCGCATCAATCGTGTGTCCGGAGAGGACCAGGTACGCGGTGCGCCACCGCCCGATCCGGCGCGTGACGCTTACCGTGCCGCCGGCTCCCGGGATAAGGCCCAGCGCGAGTTCGGGCAGGCCGAGCTGCGCGTCACTGCGGCAGGCAATCCATCCGCAGAACGCTGACATCTCCAGGCCGCTACCCAGGACCTGACCGTGGATTTCGGCGCGGCAGTTCCGTCCGAGGCGGCCGGTGAGTTGGTCAAGCAGAAGGGCCGGGCTGTAGTGGACACGAGCGAGGTGCGCACTGACCGGATCAGTGAATCGACCGAACGTGGCGAGGTCGCCCCCGCTGCAGAATGAGGGCCCGCTGCCGCCGAGCACTAGCTGCTCGACCGAGTCGTCCAGTAGCGCCACGGTCAGGAAATCCAGCAGCGCCGCCCGCATGTCGTCATTGAACGCATTGTGACGCTCCGGACGATTGAACCGGACTCTCAACGTCCCGCCGTCGCGCTCACACACCACCGGATCGGCGGCTTCCGGAACATCAGTCGCCTGGCGACCAGCCATCCAGCGGGCGAACTCCGGACCGGCCTGCAGTGTGGAGTAGCCCAATGACTCGGTGATGATTCCGGACCGTGCCGGAGCAGCACCGTCGACCGACCGCAACACGTCATCGCAGACGGCACTGGCCTGCGGCCAGTGTCGGCAACGTTCGCGAAGTTCCTCTACTGCCTCACCCGGAGAGGGCACGAATACGGTTCTGCGGTCATCACCGGGGTGTTCGACGAGCGTGAATGTCGCGTGTTCACGCCAGAATCTCCCTTCGGCGCAGGACGGCTCGCCCACGCCGATCAGGACACCCGAGATATTCCGCGGATCGACTGGCGGCGGGTCGGACACGTCGACAACGAGCATGTCGTCGATCCACTAGCCCTTCATGGTTAGTCGCCGGTGCTCTCAGGTGCGTAGCCGATGATGGCCTTGGTTTCCAGGAACTCCTGGAAGCCGAATTCGCCCCACTCACGGCCGTTTCCGCTTCGCTTGTATCCACCAAACGGCGCATTCATATCAAAGCCGTGGTTGATCGCCACCGCGCCGGCGCGGATCCGGCGGGCCACTGCGCGGGCCTGGTCAAGGTCAGCTCCCGAGACGTAGCCGTACAGACCGTAGTCGGTGTCATTGCCGATCTCGACAGCCTGATCCAGATCGTCGTAGCTCAGGATGCACAGCACCGGCCCGAAGATCTCCTCACGCGCGATGGTCATGTCATTGTTGACATCGGCGAAGACGGTCGGCTTGACGTAATAGCCGATGTCGACGCCGTCGGGTCGGCCAAGGCCGCCGGCGACAACCGTGGCGCCCTCGTCGATGCCCTTCTGAATCAGGCCCTGAATCTTGTCGAACTGCACCCGCGACACCACCGGTCCGATCGCCGCGGCGTCGTCGGGGTCACCCACCGTGACCTGCTCAGCGGTCGCGCGAGCCACCTCGACGGCCTCGGCCAGCCGATCTTTGGGCACCAGCATCCGAGACGGCGCGTTACAACTCTGGCCGGAGTTGACCATCATCACCGACACTCCCGCGGCGACACTCTGGGCGAAGGCCTCGTCGTCCAGGACGATGTTGGGACTCTTGCCGCCGAGCTCCTGAGACACCCGCTTGACCGTTGGCGCGGCGTTGCGGGCCACCTCGACGCCGGCCCGGGTCGAGCCGGTGAACGAGATCATGTCAATGTCGGGATGGCTCGACAGCGCGGCGCCCACACCGGGGCCATCGCCGTGGACCATGTTGTAAACGCCCGCCGGTACTCCGGCGGCATGAAGAATCTCGGAGAAGATCTGCCCCGAATACGGCGCCACCTCGGAGGGCTTGAGGATCATCGTGCAGCCGGCAGCCAGGGCCGGATACACCTTGCAGGCGATCTGGTTGATCGGCCAGTTCCATGGCGTGATCAGACCGCACACACCGATCGGTTCCTTGACCACCAGGGTGGACCCGTTGTGCTCATCGAAGTTGAAGTTCTTCAGCACGTCGATGGCAGTCGCCAGGTGGCCGATGCCCATCATCACGTGAGGCCCTGCGGCCAGCGAGAGCGGCGCGCCCATCTCCTCGTGTACCGCGTCGGCGAGGTCGCCGGTGCGCTTCTGGTATTCAGCGAGAAGCGTCTGCAGCAGGTCGAGGCGGTCCTCTTTACTGCTCTGCGACCAGGTGGCGAATGCCGTGCGGGCCGCTTTGACCGCCTTGTCGACATCGGCCGACGAACCGATCGAGATCTTTCCCGATACCTGCTCGGTGGCCGGATTGTCGACGGTGATCGTCCGCGGCTCGACCGGGTCGACCCACGTGCCGTCGATGTAGAACTTCAGATACTCGCGCATGTGTGCATCCTCTCGCACTGTGTGCCCTGGCATGCCAGGTTTTGGATTCGTCCGTCATAGATAGCCCGTCATAGATAGCGCTGCGCAAGCTGTTTACGGTGGGCCGCCGGCGAGCCGAACAATGACCGATTGAGCGCGGCACGTTTGAGATAGACGTGGACGCCGCTTTCCCAGGTGTATCCCATACCTCCGTGTAACTGCATCGCCTTGCCGATCACATCGACCGCGGCGGCGCAGATGTGCGATTTCGCCATCAGGGTGGCCGTCGTGGCGTCCGGCGACGCCTGCACCACGGCGTCAACGGCCGCGTCGAGGAGTCGGCGTCCAACCTCGACCTGCACGAGCATGTCGGCACAGGCATGTTTGACGGCTTGAAACGACCCGATCGGGCGGCCGAACTGTTGTCGCAGCGCGACATACGACACGGTGGTCGCCAGCATGGTCTCGCTGAGGCCGAGACTGTCACAGGCCACCGCGACGCGGGCGCGGTCCAGCAGGCGGCCGAATGCCTGTTGCGCATCGCCGTCGAACCGCCACACTTCCGTGTTGTCGATATCCAACCCGGTGACCGACACCACCGCCAGCCGGCGGGTCTCATCGAGTACCGGCTGAGCAGTCACCGCAAGTCCGGCAGCATCGGCCCGAAGCACAGCCATCACCGGGGTGCCGTCGGACTCCTCGGTCGGCAGCAGCAGGACCTCGGCCTCGCCGGCGTCCGGGACGAACTCCGCAAGCCCGGACAGCCGCAACCCGTCGAGGCGGAACCGCGGACGGGATCCGCCATCGGTCGGTAATGCGACGGCAACCTTCGTCGCGCCGCTGCTCACTGCGGTGAGCAGTTGATCACGAGAGTCGTTGGCCTCCAGCACTTTCAACGCGCCGATGGCGAGTACGGCACCGCCGAGATAGGAGGTAGGTTTCGCCGCCCGGCCGATCTCGTCGAGAATCACGGCGACTTCGGCGAAAGATGCGTCCGCACCGCCAAAAGACTCCGAGGCCTCCAACCCGATCCAGCCGGCCTGCGCCATCAACGACCAGTCGACCCGCTGCGTAGCCAACAGGCCACGCGCCACGGCGCGCAGCTCGTCGTGCAGATCCCGATTCTCGGCTGCCATCAGAGCGCTGTGGGTTCCCGGGGCAGACCCAAACCCCGTTCGGCGATGATGTTGCGCTGAATCTCACTCGTCCCGCCCGGGATGGTCCACTCCCACGAGCCGATGAAGTCCAGTACCCACGAGCCGGACTCCCACCCGCTCGATGCCGGCTTGGTGAGCTGGGTGTGGGCGGGCAGGCCTGCGATCTCGGCCCCGAAGTCAGTCATCCGCTGCAGCAGTTCGCTGTAGTACAGCTTGACGATGGACGGATCGGCTGGACCGGCTACTCCCGCGTCGCTGCGCTCCACCAGGTCTCGGCACAGCCCGCGCAGTCCGGTGATCTCAATCTCCAACTGGGCCAGCCGATCCTGGACCACCGCATCGTCGATCGGCCGCGTTCCGCCGGGTCCCGGCTGCCGACATACGTCAACCAGCCATCGAAATCCCCCATTGCCCAGCCTCTCGGCCAGTTCCACCATGGTCATTCCACGTTCGGCGCCCAACGTCTGCTGGGCGACCTGCCAGCCCTCGTTCTCCAGGCCGATGAGGTTGGTGGCGGGTATCTCCACATCGGTGAGGAAAAGTTCGCAGAAGTGCGATTCGCCCACCGCGTTGCGAATCGGACGCACATCGATGCCGGGCGTGGTCATGTCGAGCAGGAAGTAGGAGATGCCGCGCCGTTTCGGTGCCTCGGGGTCGGTCCGCGCCAGCAACAGACACCAGTCGGCGTGCATCCCCCCGCTGGCCCACAGCTTCTGGCCGTTGACAATGAACGTCTCGCCCACTCGCCGGGCCGTGGTGCGCAGGGCGGCCAGGTCGGATCCGGCTTCGGGCTCGGAGAATCCCTGCACCCAGATCTCCCCATCGAGTATCGCCGGGAGATGACGGCGGCGTTGCTCGTCGGTGCCGGCGATCAGCAACGTCGATGCGGCGTGGTGGATTCCGACAAAGGCCAGCACCAGTCGGGGCGCGTCGTGTGCGGCCAGTTCCCGGTAGAGCACGACCTGCTCGGCGACCGACATCCCCCCGCCCCACTCGGCCGGCCAGTGCGGCACGGCGAATCCCGCGCTGAGCAGTTCGGCGAACCACGACTTCTGGAAGTGGACGAACTCCTCGTCGCTCACCCCGGTCTGCGTGTCGCGCCAGCCGGCCGGGACGTGTTGGGCACACCACGCCCGAACGGAGGCCGCGAAGTCGTCAAGATCCGGCGTCAGCGTCACCGACGCTCCAGTTTGTCCCGCAAAGCCCTGAGGCGCAGCCGATGTTCCTCGGTTTGCATCGTGGCCGCCTCAGCGGCAAACCCGGCCTGCATCGGCCCACCGAGAATCTGGGAAAGATACATATTGACAATGCGCTTGGTACCGCGCAGTGCTTCGGGAGACTGTCCGGCCAACCGCTCGGCAAGCCTGCGGGCCTCCGCCTGCAACTCATCCGGCGCGACAGTCCGGCTGGCCAGTCCGAACTCGACGGCGACGGATGCGGGAATCCGGTCACCGGTGTAGAGGAATTCACGGGTACGCATGATCGGGCTCAGCAGCGGCCACAGCGCCGCTCCCCCGTCGCCCGCCACCAGGCCCACCGCCACATGCGGATCGGACAGGTATGCCGACTCGGAGATCAAGACGATGTCACACAGCAGGGCCACGCTGGCGCCCAGCCCGACCGCGGGTCCGTTGACGGCGGCGATCACCGGCAACGGGAACCGCAGCAGTTCCTCGATGATCTGCGCGCCCTCGCGAATGCTGTCGTCGCGCGCTGCGGGGTCGTCGAGGAAGCTGGTGATCCAGTCGAGGTCCCCGCCGGCGCAGAACGCGCGGCCCGCGCCGGTGAGAATAACCACCCTGGCTTCGGTGTCGGCGGCCAGTTGACTCCACACATTGGCCAGCGCCCAATGCAGCTTGGCATTGACGCAATTCAGTTCTTCGCCGCGGTTGATCACGACGGTCCGAACGGGCCCGTCGATGTCGACCGCGAGTTCCTCGGGCAGGTCGTATTTCACGAGAACAGCCCCGCCAGTCCATGCCGGCCCAGCCTGCGCGTCAGTTCATCGCGGGTGGCTGACAAACCGAACGGCAGTCTGCGCAGCGGCTGGCTGTACCGCGACAGCCACGACAGCGTCGTCTCATCACAGAACCCGATCGCACCATGCAACTGGTGGCAGACCCGAAAGACGACGTCGGCCGCCTCGATCGCGGCCAGTCGAAGTGCCAGTGCGTCGTCGACTGCGGTTGTACCGGCGGCAAGGCTCCATAGCGCGTGCTTGGCCAGAATCTCCAACCCGCTGCGTTCCACCTCGGCGTCGGTCAATTGGAACTGCACACCCTGGAACGCCGATAGCGGCTGCCCGAACTGCTTGCGCAACCGGATATGGGCGATGGTGAGTTCCATGGCGCGGTCGAGCATTCCCAACAGAGTCCAACACGGCAGGACCAGTGCCAGTCCGACGTCGCCGACGCCTGCGGTGTCGATCGCCGTCAGATCCAACGCCACCGTGAACGCCGGTCCGGTGGCCGCGGTAGACACCGCTCGGCTGCGAACTCCCCGCAGGGTGACAGCGCCCCAACGACTTGCCAGCCCTCCGATAGCGCCTTCGGGTGCGGAATCGGAGACGACGATCAGGCCGTCGAGATCGAGGTCGGTCGGCCGGGCCAGTCGTTCGGCGACCGGATACGGCAGCGCCCAGTAACCGGCACTGCGACACAGCGCGGCTGCGGCCTCCAGGTCGTTCGGATCGGCGCGCGGCTCGAGGTCCCACGCACCAAGATCGGAGAGCACCGCAGCAACCAGGGTCTCGCGGACCTCCGGCTTGGTCTCGGCTTGTTGCACCAACTCGTCACCGCCGGCGGCGCTGAAGGCACGTAGCGCCTGGCGGCCGTATTCCCCTGCATCGTCGCACAATTCGAGAATCACCGGCGTTACGCTCCCGTCGCCAGCAGTGCCCGGGAAAGCAGGATGCGCTGCATCTCGATGCTGCCGGAGGCGACGGTCGCCGATTGCGAGTACCGCCAATGGTCCTCGACCTCGGCGCGGAAGTAAGCCGTCGCCGCGTCGTCACGCGGCACCGTGGAGATGATCTCCATCAGCACCTCGGCACTGTCCTGATCCAGCTTGGTGACGGCGATGCGGTAGCCGGCCGCATCAGCGGGTTGGATGCGCCCGGCGCTTTGCAACGACACCACCTGGTACGCAAGGAGCCTGGCCCGCCGGCAGTGCATCAGCATTCGGGCCCACCGGCCGCGCAGTTCGTCGGGCAGGAGTTCCCAGCGCTCGCCCATCGCGGCCGGAGCGCCGACCAACATTCGCTCGCAACGCGCGTAGCGGGCTATCCCGACCCGCTCAAAGGACAGCACGTCCTGCACGATCGACCAACCGTCGTCCAGCGGGCCGAGTACATCGGCCTCGGTGACCCGCAGCTCGTCGAAGAACACCTCGTTGAGGTGGTGCGGACCCATCATCGAGCGGATCGGCCGAACCTGGATCGCCGGATCATTCATCGGAACCAGGAAGATCGTCAGTCCCTGTTGCTTTTTCTGGGTTGCACCTTCGCCCACCTTGCTGGTGCGGGCCCGCAGGAAACACCACTGCGCCATGGTCGCGTAGGACGTCCAGATCTTCTGCCCGCTGATCAGCCAGCCGTCGCCGTCGCGGTGTGCCATCGTGCGCAACGATGCCAGGTCCGAGCCGGCTTCGGGTTCGGAGAAACCCTGGCACCAGATGACCTCGCCGCGGGCGATCGGAGGCAGGTGCTGGCACTGCTGCTCCTTGGTCCCGTAGCGCATCACCGTCGGCCCGACCCAGTTGACGCCCATGTACTGGGCGCCACGGGGTTCGTGGTGTGCCCACATCTCCTCGCGCACCACCGTCTGTTCCCAGACCGAAGCCCCGCGGCCACCGAATTCCTCAGGCCAGGCCAGACAAAGCAGGCCCCGCTCGGCCAAAATGCGGCAGAACCGTTGCGCCGCTTCCAGATCCGCGGGATTGTCGGTGAATGCGCCGAGAAAGTCAGCGGGCACATGCTCTTTCACAAGCCGGCGAAGGTTAATTCGCAGCGAAGAGGCCGCCTCGCCCATGTCGAGGTCCATTCGTCCCGCTCCTATCCCCGGCCTATTGCAGGTTCGGTGTCAGCCAATTCGAGCCCGCCTAGTACATCGACCGTATCGGCACTGCGCTCGGACGTCAGGGCGGCGGGCCAGGAGCCGTCGAGCCCGACGAGATCTGCCATGATTCAGGAGCGTTTGTCCACCCGTCAAGCCTGATCACCGCTACATTCAGGTCTCCCGCGCACTGCGCAAGGAAATCGTCGATGGGGGGCTTAGCCGGTGTTGCGCACCGTTGCCATCGACCCCGAGCGGGCCGCCGACGCCTACGCCCGCGGCCTTTGGGTACCCGAAACGCTCGCGGACTCGTTACGCGAGGCCGCGCAGCGGACGCCGCGCCGGGAGGCGTTGGTTGACAGCACGACGATCGAGGGCACGACGCGACTGGAATGCGGCCCGCTTCTCCATCAGGCCGGCTCGCTCGCGACGGCGATGCTTGAGCGCATGCCGGTCGGCAGCGTGGTGTCGTTCATGCTGCCCAACTGGCACGAGGCCGCCGTCGTCTACCACGCCGCGACCATGGCCGGGATGGTGGTCAATCCGATCCTGCCATCCCTGCGGGACGCCGAACTACAGTTCATCCTCGCTGATGCCGGCAGCCGAATGGTCTTCGTGCCCGAGGTGTTCGGGACGCACGATTACTCAGCGATGCTGCACCGGGTGACCGCTGCCATGGCTTCGGCTCCCGACGTGGTGGTTGTGCGCGGGGATCATGTCAGCGCCCAACTCGACTACCAGTCGCTCACGTCGGCCGATGCAACACCGAGTGGCCTGCCGACACTGGATCCCGATGCCATCCGGATGATTCTGTACACCTCGGGAACCACCGGCAGGCCTAAAGGTGTTCTACACAGCCATAATTCGATCCACGCCTTGATCCGCCAGATCGGTCGGTACTGGCAGATCGAGGCCGGGGACAGATTCCTGGTGCCCTCCCCCATAGCGCATATCGGGGGCTCCATCTACGCCTTCGAATGCCCCCTGTTGCTGGGCACGACCGCGGTGTTGATGGACCGGTGGAACGCCGACGACGCCGTTTCGCTTCTGGTTCGTCACCGATGCACCCACATGGCCGGTGCCACGCCATTCCTGGAGCAGATCCTGGCCGCTGCACAGCGCGCCGGAACCCGTCTGCCCGACCTGAAGGTGTTCATCTGTGGTGGCGCCTCAGTGCCGCCGTCGCTGATCCGGCGAGCGGCAGACTACTTCGATCACGCCGTTGTCAGCCGGGTGTACGGCTCGACGGAGGTTCCGGTGACCACCGTCGGCGTGCAGGATCGGGCGGACACCGACCACGCCGCCGACACCGACGGTCGGGCCGGAATTGCCACGATCAAGGTCATCGATCATCCCGCCGGGCCGCATAGCGCCGATGAGATCTGCGCCGGGGAGATCCGTGCCCGCGGCCCGCAGATGCTTCTCGGCTACCTGCATCCCGAGGACGACACCGACGCTTTCGACGCCGAGGGCTTTTTCCGGACCGGCGATCTCGGGAACTGGGTCGACGGCGATTACCTGGTTGTGTCCGGCCGCATCAAAGACATCATCATCCGCAATGGTGAGAACATCTCGCCGAAGGAGGTCGAGGACATCCTCATCGGCTATCCCGGCATCACCGAGATCGCCGTCGTCGGCCTCCCCGACCCGCGAACCGGTGAGCAGGCCTGCGCGGTCGTCGTTACCGATGCTCTCCCGGGACCCGACGTGGGCCAACTGCGCGCCTTTCTCAAAGAACGTGGCGTCGCCGCGTTCAAGGCTCCCGAACGGGTGCTCGTCTGGGACGCGTTGCCCAAAAACGACGCGGGGAAAGTCCTGAAACATCAGATTCGAGCGAGGCTGGTCGAGGCGGCGGGGGGACAGGCCGATGGGTGACAGGCGAACGGGTGACAGGCGAACAGGTGACGTACAGGTAGCGATCGTCACCGGGGCCAGCAGTGGGATCGGCTTCGGCTGCGCGGCAAAGCTCGCGGAGGCAGGCCTGGCCATCGTCGGCACCGGACGGGACCCCGACCGGCTCGCAGCCCTGGTTGAAGCGGTCGGCGATCCTGACCGGGTGGCGACGCTGTCCGTCGACCTGACCGAGGACGACGCCCCGCAGCGGATCGTGGATGTCGCTGTGTCCCGATGGGGTCGGGTCGACGTCCTGGTCAACAACGCCGGCGTGGGCAGCCCCAAACCGCTGCACGAAACCGATGACGAAACCCTGGATTATTTTCTGGATCTCATGCTTCGAGCGCCGTTCCGGCTGACCCGCGAAGTCCTGCCGCACATGCGGCCCGGCTCGGCCATCATCAACATCACATCCACCTTCGCCGTCATCGGCGGGCTTCGCGGCGGCGCCTACTCCGCGGCCAAGGGGGGCTTGACGGCGTTGACACGTCATACCGCGTGTCAGTATGGCGCACAAGGGATCCGGTGCAACGCCGTGGCGCCGGGAGTCACGATGACCCCGATGGTCGAGCACCGGCTCTCCGATGAACGGTTCGGTAAACTCAACACCGAGATGACCCCGTATCCGCGATTGGGTCAGGTCGACGACATCGCCAGCACGGTGGCGTTCCTCTGCTCGCCGGGCGGCAGCTTCATCAACGGTCAGACCATCGTCGTCGACGGCGGCTGGAGCTCGACGAAGTATCTGTCGGAATACGCCCTTTCATCGCAGTGGTCGATCTCGCCTGATTAGACTGCCGCCATGCCACAGGACTACCGCTTCATCACCTACGAGGAACTCGACGAGGGGCGTATCGCCCGCATCATGCTCAACCGACCCGAAGCCCGAAACGCGCAGAACCGCGGCATGCTCGTGGAACTCAATGAAGCATTCCTGCGGGCCGAGGCTAACGACGACGTGCGGGTCGTCATCCTCGGCGCCAACGGCCCGATGTTCTCCGCTGGGCACGATATGGGTTCGAGTGTGGCGCAGGCCGAGTGGGCGCCGGGTCCCGATCAGCACCCGAGCCTTCGGGTCAACGGCGGCACCCGGGAGAGCGCAGAGCGCCTGATGCTGCAGGAGTGGCACTACTTCTTCGAGAACACTCGCCGCTGGCGCAACCTCCGCAAGATTACCGTTGCTCAGGTTCATGGCGATGTGTACGCCGCCGCCCTGATGCTGATGTGGGCGTGCGACCTCATCGTGGCCGGCGAGAAGACTCGCTTCGCCGACGTCGTCGGCACCCGACTCGGTATGTGCGGTGTCGAGTACTTCGCCCACCCATGGGAGTTCGGCCCACGCAAGACCAAGGAACTCATGCTCACCGGCGATGCACTCACCGTCGACGAGGCCTACCAACTCGGAATGGTGTCTAAAGTCTTCCCCGAAGACGAGCTCAGCGATAAGACCCTGGTGTTCGCCCGGCGCATCGCCGAGGTTCCAACGGTGGCGGCACTTCTTGCGAAGGAAGCGGTCAACCAGACGATGGACAACATGGGTTTCTACAACTCACTGAACGCCTGTTTCACCCTGCACCAGCTCAATCACTCGCATTGGGCGCAGCTGCACGACAACAAGTTTCCGGCCGGTCTGGAATCGGACGGGATTCCGAACTGGCGCACTGCTCCCCCGGTGGTCACCGCTGTCAAGACGGAGGTCCGGGCGGACAGCTGACCGCTGGCGCCACGCGTCAATGTGAGATCGGCTAGAACTTCAACATCGCGCCGGCGTCGACCTTGAACTGGCTTCCGGTGATGTAACGCGACTCATCCGATGCCAGGAAGCACACGACGTTGGAGATGTCCGCGGGCTCCACGTAGGGAATCGGCATGGCCTGCATCAGCGGGAATACCAGCAGCGCATCCTCACGGGTGGGATTCTCCAGATCGGGCCGGAACTGCTTGTACATCGGCTCACTGTTGAGCATGTCGGTGTTGCAGTTGGTGGGATGAACGACGTTGGCCCGGATCGACAACGGAGCCAACTGCCCGGCCAGTTGCTTGGTGTAGGAATCCACCAGTTGCTTGGCGAAGCTGTAGCCCACGCCGCCCGGTCCACCCGGCCCGGCCGCACCGACTGGCTGACTCGCGGCGATCAGGCCGCCGATCGAGCCCGTGGTGATGATCGACGCCCCTGCCTTCAGATACGGCAACGCCGCATGCACCGTGTTGACGACACCGACGAAGTCCACGTCGAACGCATCGGCGAACGCGGTGATCGGCTGGCCGACGCCCAATGGGCAGATACCGGCGTTGGCGACGACGACGTCGAGATTTCCGCCGAGTTCGGCTACCGCCGTGGCTAATTCCCTGTTCAATGCAGCCCGGTCACGCACGTCAACCTGTGCGGTGATGGCGCGCCGACCGGTCTTCTCCACCTCGAGACCAGCCTCCTCCAGGTCGTGTGGAGTGGACAGCGGGTATCCGTTGGCCTCGATGTCGTGGCAGATATCCAACAGGATGATGTCGGCACCTTCCTCGGCCAGCTTCACCGCGTGACTGCGGCCCTGACCTCGTGCGGCGCCGGTGACCAGAACAACCTTGTCCTGTACTCGTCCCATTTCTCGATGTGCCTTCCATATCGGTGGCCACCCGGCCGATGGTGCGGGGACCCTCCCGTGCATCCTCGCCCATAATCAGGCGGCATAACGGCCTTACGCGCTATCTCCCCAGGTGTTCCACCACGTGACGGTTTCGGCCGGAGGTCGCACAGCCGGTTTAAAGTCGGTGCCGATGGTGTACGCCACGGGAAACAATGCTGCCTGCGTCACGGAATCCGGAATGCCGAGTATCGCGGCGACGTCGCGTTCCCTGGCAAGGTGCAGCGTCGTCCACACCGAGCCGAGACCCCGCGATCGCAGGGCCAGCTGAAAGCTCCACGCTGCCGGGATGATCGACGCCCACGCTGACGCCGCTGCTACCAGCGGTGCATCGTCGAATCTTTTAGTGATACAGGGAATCACATGCACGGGAACGTCGGCGAGTATCCCGGTGAGCGCATGCGCGCTCTCGTATACGCGGCGGGTCTGCGGGTCAGCAGCCCGGGCACCGGCCTGAGCCAGGTAATCACCGGCGATATCGCGATAGATCTCGGCGATCGCGGCGCGTTTGTCGGCATCGGTGATCACCATCCACCGCCAGTTCTGCTCATTGCTTGCCGTCGGTGCCTGCATGGCCAGGTTCAGACAGTCCAGGATGACATCGCGCTCGACGGGACGCGCCAGGTCGAGCCTGCGGCGCACCGCACGGGTCGTTGACAGCAGCTCGTCAACCGCCGCTATGTCCATCGGTAACCCCCTCGCCGGGCAGCGCCTTCACCGTTCGGGGCAACCCGTACAGAGCCGTGGCATTGCCCCACATGATCCGGTCGCGCTGGTCCTTGGGGAAGCGCTTGATGGCCCAACTCGGCGAGTCATAACTCCAGTGCGGATAGTCGGTCGAGAACATGAGGTTGTCACCGAGATTCATCATCTCGATGTATTCCCGGAGCGTTCCGGCATCGACTTCCTCGATCGGCTGGGTGGTGAACCGAACGTGTTCGCGCACATAGTCGGATGGCCGGCGCCGCACGTGCGGGAGGTCGGCCTTGCGCGCCTCCCAGATGCGATCCATTCGCCACATCACCGGCATCGCCCAGGTAAAGCCACCCTCGACGAACACGATTCGAAGGTCCGGATGCCGGTCGAAGGCCCCGTCGAAGACCAGGCTCATCAAGTGCGACACATATAGCAGCGGCCAGGAGGCGAAGAAGTCGTGCCAGTGCGCGGGGTTGCCGACCGGATAAATGGGGATCAACTCGAACGGCGTCTGACCCATCAGATGGGTGGCCACCGGCAATCCATTCTGGGATGCCGCCTCGTAGATCGGGTCGAAGTGCGGACTGCCGAACGGGATGCCCCGGGTCTGGGGAGTCATCAGCACCTGCGCGTAGTACGGGTGCCCGGCCCAGCGTCGGATCTCCGAGGCCGCCTCATGTGGTGACTGCGCACTGACGCTGATCGACCCCCGCCACCGCTCATGGCCGTTGTTCTGATCGAGCCACACGTCGGCCAGCCAGTCGTTGTATGTCGACTTGAGTACATGCTCATGCCCGGGCAGCTGGGCGTCACACATCGGCTCCAGGGTCGCGATACCTACGCCCGCATCGACGAGCAGCTGCCGTGCCGCGTAGTCGGGATCACTGCCCGGCAGACCACCGCGGTCGGGATGGGCATCCACCCGCATCGACATCGTCTTGAAGGAATCCGGGGTGTCGTAGAAGTGCGGTACCGGTGCGACCGCATTGCCCGATGCCCAGATTCGGTCGACCCATTCCTTGGGTGCGTAGGACTTCAGGACGTCAACGGACACCGGTATCGGGTGGACGTCGGTGTCGACGATCCTGACCTCGATGTCGCTCGCGGTATCGGTGTGCAGAACCGGTTGCTCGGTTACCGTCATCTCGCGCCTCTCGTCCGTGGCGACACCCGCACCTCGCATGGGCACGCCCCTTACTAGTTATTGTGCCATTAACCTGCACGTGCACGTGGAGTGTCGATACAAGAAGACGCCCCGGGTATCTTCTGACCACCTGTTGTCAGCGAATCGAAGGACGTTCGTGACCGAAGTCGAGTCAGCACAGCCGCCGTCAGCCGTCGAAGAGGGCATTCCCTTCGGCCAACAGCTGCACCGACTGGCCCTTGCCGATCCAGACCTGATCGCCCTGACGATGGTGTCCGCCACCGGGGCCGAATCCGGTTTCACATTCGGCCAGCTGGACCGTGGAGCTAATCAATGGGCCCACACCCTGGCCTCGCGGGGCGCGCAGGTGGGTGGCCTGATCGGAATCGGCATCCCCAACTCCATTGAGTTCATCCTGGCGGCGCTTGCGTGTTGGAAGATCGGCGCAGTCCCGGTGCCGATGCGCTGGGATCTGCCGGCCTGGGAACGCACGCGGTTGCTCGAAGCGCTGGGGGCGACGGTGGTCGTCGACGACGACAACCACGAGGAGCTGGCTGCGGACGCCCGGACACGACCCGCCACCCCCCCGGCTGAAGCCACGTCTCCGATGCAGAACGGTATCTGCAGCAGCGGGTCCACCGGCCTCCCGAAGATCATCTTGAATACCAGACCCGCCGAATGGACATCGGCGCTCAGTGAGCCGTTCGCCGCCCACTGGGCACCCGTGCCGCGTCCCCAGATCATTCTGGTTCCCGGACCGATGTATCACACCAACGGCTTCAATCCGCTGCTCTACCTTCTCGGCGGCGACCGACTGGTGGTGCTTGAGAAGTTCAGTGCTGCAGCAGTGCTCGACACAATCGAGACACATCGAGTCACCCACTTCACAGCCACCCCCACGATGCTGGGGCGCATCGCCGATGTGCCCGGCATGGCGCAACGCGACTTGTCCAGCGTGGACTGGATCATGCAGGGCGCGGCGACGATGCCGCCCGAACTGTTACACCGCTGGTTTGAACTCCTGAGCCCCGAGAAAATCATCATGGCCTATGGCATGACCGAGAACCTCGGCCTGTCGGCCTTGCGCGGTGACGAATGGCTGCGACATCCCGGCAGCGTGGGCCGGGGCTTTCGGGAAACCGAGATCAAGATCCTTGACGAACACGGCGAAGAGCTACCCACCGGCGGAATCGGAGACGTTTACCTGCGCGCGCCGATGAACGACACGTACCGGTATCTCGGCGGTGCAGCGCCGGCTGAACCAACATCGGACGGCTTCCGCTCTGCAGGCGACCTCGGTCATCTGGACGAGGATGGCTACCTCTACATCGCCGACCGTCGCACCGACATGATCATCAGCGGCGGAGCGAATGTCTTCCCCGCAGAGGTAGAGAACGCGTTGATCGCACACACCGACATCGTTGACGTGGTGGTGTTGGGGCTCAAGGACGCCGAGTGGGGTCGCCGCGTGCACGCCGTCGTACAACTCGCCGGTGATGCGGATGCCGTTACTGAGCAGGACGTCATCGGGTACGCCAAGAGCCGCCTCGCTAGCTACAAGGTCCCCAAGACCGTCGAGTTCGTCGACGAGATTCCTCGCACCGCAGCAACCAAGGTCAGCCGCTCGGCAATGATCGAGGCACGCGGCGGCTGATCGTCATGCCGATGGGGCGATACCGAGCGACGAGCCATACAGCTCAGCGGCGTTGCGCCACAACACTCGTTCGGCTTGCTCGTCGTTCATTCCGGACACCACGTCGGCCGGCGTCGATGCCGACCAGTGCGGGTAGTTGCTGCCGTACATCAGCAGATCCGCGGTTCCGGAGATGGCCATCCACTGCTGCATCTGCTGACGATCGGTGGGACCGTCGAGCGAGGACGAGCAAAATCGCACATGTTCAACGAGGTACTCGCCGGGAGGGCGGTCAACCCAGGGCGTCTGGTCACGCATCGATATCCAGAACGAATCAAGGCGCCACATCAGCGAGGTCAAGACGTCGTAGCCACCATCAGCGAACACGAAGCGCAGCCCCGCGTGGCGTCCGAAAACACCCTCGACGATCAGGGTCGCCAAATGGACGAAATAGTTCAACGGCATGAAGGCGGCATAGCCCGGATAGGTATGCGCGTGTCCAGCGAACGTCGGTGCATGGTCGACACCGTTGCCGCCGTTGACGTGGACCGCCACCGGCAGTCCATGTGCGGCCGCAGCCTCCCAGATCGGCTCGAACATCGGCTTGCCGAAGGGCTCCCGTGATTGCATGGGAATGCCCACCTGCACCATCTTGGGGTGCTGAGCCAACCGCGTGATCTCCTCGACAGCGCCCTTCGGATCCTCGGGATTAACCCGGATTGTTCCCCGAAATCGTCCGGTGACGTCGGCGTCGAGCCATCTGTCGACCTGCCAGTCATTGATTGCCGCACAGATCCTGCTGTTGAGCAGATAGTCGGCAATGTTGCCGCGAGTCAGCGGATTCAGGATGGCGACGTCGACACCGGCGTCCTCGAACAGGTGCCTCGCTACCGTCGCGGGGTCCGATCCGGGGTAGTGGTCTCCGTACAGATCCTCCCGGTAGTCCCCGCGGGGGGCCTGATACCACTGCTGCTCGACATCGGGGATCGCGCGCATGGCGTGAGTCGGCGCCAGGTATCGCCTGATCTCGGCGTTGTGCCGGAAGTGCGGTTGCACGTTGGCATCGATGATCGGTGATGCGATGCTCATGCGGTCACGTACACCTTTCCGTCGACGACATCGACGTCATAGGTGCGAACCCGTTTGCGGGGATTCGCGAGGTTCTCGCCGGTGGTGATGTCGAACTCCCACTGGTGCCATGGGCAGCGAACGATCCGGCCCTCGCGGGCGCGCCGCAGCCCTCCCGGCTCGTCAGGATCGAATTCGTTTGTGCCACCGACGAACCCAGCACATAGCGGCGCACCCTCGTGTGTGCAGAAGTTGGCTATGGCGTAGAAGGACCCGCCGACGTTGTAGACACCGACGCCGTATGCACCTAGCTCCACCAGCTTCATGGCGCCCGGTGGCAGTTCCTCCACCGAACACACCGCAGTTCGCTCGCTCATGTCACCGGTAACCGACCGTCTTGGTCTCCAGATGTTGCTCGAAGCCCTCGATTCCGTTCTGCCTGCCGAGGCCACTGGTCTTGTATCCGCCGTAGGGCGCGTCGGCACCGTAGAAGAGCCCGCCGTTGACATTCACCGAGCCGGCCCGGACCCTGGCGGCAAATGCCATACCGCGCTCACGCGATCCGGCGAACACCGAGCCTGATAGTCCGTATCGGCTGTCATTGGTGATCCGCAGTGCCTCTTCTTCGTCACGGTAGGGCAGCACCACCATCACCGGGCCGAACACCTCAGTCTGCGCGATCTCATGGGAATTGTCCACGCCGGCAACGACGGTCGGCATGACGTAGGTGCCGCCGGCCAGTGCGCCGGGAAGCTTCGCTGCGTATCCGCCCGTGGTGATATCGGCGCCCGACGCCCGCGCCCGGTCCACGAAACCCAAGATGCGGTCGCGCTGCTTGGCATTGATGACGGGCCCGAGGAACGTCTCGGCCGAAGCCGGATCACCCGGTGCGATGAGTTCGAAGAGCGCGGTGGCCTTCTCGACGAACTCATCGAAAGCCCGCGCGGGCACCAGCATCCTGGTGTTGATCGCGCAACCCTGTCCGGCGTGCATGCAGACCTGGGCGGTATTGGGCAGTACTTCGTCGAGGTCGGCATCCTCGAGGACCACCATCGCCGACTTGCCGCCCAGTTCGAGGAATACCCGCTTGAGCGTGTCGGCTGCCCGCGCCGCGATCAGGCGCCCCACATCGGTGGATCCGGTGAACGACACGAGGTCCACCCGCTGGTCGGTGAGGAGTCGCTCGGCGATCGCATTGTCGGGGGTGGGCACGACGTTGACGACGCCGGCCGGAATGTCGGTGTGCTCGTCGATCAGCCTGCCCAGCCGGGTCGACGTCCACGGCGTGTTCGGGTCCGGCTTCAGCACCATGGTGTTGCCCGTGGCGAGAGCCTGTCCGAGTTTGTTCAGCACGATCTCGATCGGATAGTTCCACGGCGCGATCGCAGCCACGACGCCCACGGCCTCCTTGACCACCCTGCGGAGGTTGTCACCCCCGAAAGCCGTACCGGCACCGAGTTCGCGCTCCCAGGCGAACGTATCGATCAGTTCAGCCGGATAGAGCAGGGCATCGGACAGCGGCCAGTCGAGTTGGGCCATGTAGGTGGTCATCATGGGGGCGCCGACCTCGGCGACGATTTCCTCTCGGAGGTCGGCAGCCTCGCTCTCCACCGCCGCCTGCAACTGCAGCAGGCAACGCTTACGTAGCGCCCGGTCAGTCGACCAGGACGTCTCGTCGAACGCCCGGCGCGCCGCCGCAATGGCCGCATCCATGTCCTCGGCACCGGCCGCGGCGGTAGTGCCCAGCAGTCCGCCGGTGGCCGGGCTCACATTGTCGAAAGTCTGACCCGACAGTGCCTGCCGTAGTTGACCGTCGACCAGCATGCGCGATTCGGCGCGCTGCGCCACGCGCTGATTGAGCGCGACACTTGCCGCCTCGGGGGATCCGGTATCGGTGACCACTTCTGTGGGGTTCATCGGCGATGCCTTTCGTGCCGACTGACGGACTGCAGCCACTGCAGATGCCCGCGGCGCCGCAGCTGACGATAGTGACGGCGCGATCAGGATGTAGGAGGAAACGGCAATTCTGCGCCGCAGCTCGTCACCGGGTGAGCAACATACAGCCGGCGATCGGACCACCACCGGCGGTGACCACGGCGGTTTCCGGACGCCGCTGAAGCTGTCGCTGGCCGGCCCGACCACGCAGCTGGAGGCACGCCTCGTGCAGCACCCAGTAGCCGTGCATCCGACCCGCTGAGAGTTGACCACCGTAGGTGTTCAGCGGCAGTTCACCGTCCATCGCAATGCGCGTGGCACCTTCGACGAACGGACCGGCTTCGCCGTCCCCGCAGATGCCCAGCGCTTCGAGCCAGGCGAACGTGAGGAACGTGAATCCGTCGTAAAGCTCGGCGATGTCGAGGTCCCCCGGCGTGAGGTCGGTCCGTGACCACATCTGGGCGGCAGCCTCAACCGACGCCATGTTCGGGAAATCGTCACGATGGAACCAGCCGCCCGCGCCGTAGGTCCCGCCGATCGCCTCGACGTTCACCGGGGGATTCGGGCAGTCCGCGGCGTGGTCGCGGTGCGACACGACTACAGCGATGGAGCCGTCCACCGGGACGTCGCAGTCATAGAGGCCCAGCGGTGACGAGATGGGCCGAGCGGCGAGATAGTCGTCCATGGTGATCGGATCCTGGTAGGCAGCAAGCGGATTGAGCGCCGCGTTACGTCTGCTGTTGATGGCCAGCCAGCCGAGCTGCTCCTTGGTGGTGCCGTAAAGATCCATGTGCTTGCGACAATGCATCGCCACCCAGTTCGACGCCGAGTAGGCGTGTGCGGCCAGGAGTTCGGAGATGTCGCCGTTGGCGCCTACCCTGCGCCGCTGTCCGGGCTGCCTCGGCTCGGTCGGCGGCGACGTCAGCGCATTGGGTTCCGATGGCAACTCAGCCGACGAGTTGATCAGCGAGCCGCCGAGCATCGCGACCGTGCGATACACCAGGACGTGCCGCGACCGCCCCTCGGACACAGCGAGGAAGGCCGACATCAGTGGGCTGTACAGGCCCGCCGTGTCGAATCCGCGACTGTGGTTCTCGGCATCGAGGCTCAGGGCCTCGATGACATGTTGGCGTGGTGTGTCACCAAGGGTGGCGATTCCGTCGATATCGGCGGGCTGCAGGCCTGCATCGGTGATCGCCGAGCGAGCGGCTTCCAGCGTCAGTTCCAGGCCGGGGATCCCGGTACGTCGGCCGATGCGGGAGATGCCGACACCGGAGATGATCGCGTCCTTTTCGAAGTGCGACAAGCCTGGCTCCAATCCGCGACAACGAACCACGCGTCATCGCACCGCACTTCATCGCACCACTCTTCATCGCAAGATAGCGGACGCGCGCCAGTTACGGACGGGTACGTTGTCGTACATGTCAGGTGAGCTTGCCGCGCCGGTACGGATGGTTCCCGAACTCACGGCGCACAATCGCGCGTTCTGGACCGGCGGCGACGATGGCCGACTGCACGTTCCGTACTGCGAGCCCTGCGGTCGGTGGGTCCTGCCACCTGAGGAAAACTGCCCTACCTGCGATACCGCGCTCACAGCACGCGAGGTGTCCGGCGATGGCACCGTGTTTACCTATACCGTCAACTATCACCCGTTCAACCCGGCCGTTGCGCCACCCTACGTCATCGCGATTGTCGAACTGGCCGAGCAAGACGATCTACGGCTGGCGGCGAATATCGTTGGCTGCGAACCTGATTCGGTGACCATCGGCATGGGAGTCGCGGTGCGATTCGAGGAGCAAACCGGTGACGCCGGAACCGTGTTCGTACCGGTGTTCGCGCCGCGCGATTGACGCGGGGTGAATACCGCTCTCACATCCCGCCACCGACGATTGACTTGGGAACGGGCTGGCTGAGCAGTTCCACCGTGACACCGTCCGGATCGACGACGGTCGCGGTCACGCCGCCCGGCGACGTCATGGTCCGGGGTGTGCCGCCAAGGCCGAGATCGGCGAGCCGTCTCAAGACTTCGGGGACGTCGACGAGGAACGAGAGCAGGAACACACCACGGTGTGGCACGCCCGCCGCAGTTGTCTGCTGGCGCAGTTCATCAGCGCCGAGATCCAATAACTCAAGCGTGCCGACATCCGGCGCATCCGGCGAGCCCAGGAACACCGCACGGACCTGGCTGGTTCGCCGTCCGAGCAGAGGCTCCAAGTCGGCGTCCATGGTGAAGTCTGTCAGCACCGTCAGACCGATTCCGTCACGGTAGAAGCGCACGGACTCTTCGATATCCGCCGGACAGAGTCCGGCGTGATCCATCATCGTCATGGCTCATTAGACCCGACCGGGGCCTGGCAGACCACGACGGGTGACGATCCCCAACGGAAGATCGAATCGGGTCGGTAGGGTCTGGCGGAGAGCGATGCACGACGGGAGGACGAGCGCTGAGAACCGCACTGATCACCGGTGGCAGTGGCGGTATCGGTAAGGCATGCGGACGCCGACTCGCAGAACTCGGCTACGACGTTGTCCTGACTGCGCGCCGCGAATCTGAGCTGCGGGCCGCCGCCGAGCAGATAGGGGCCAGATTCGTCGTCGCGGACGCCGCCGATCCCGACTCGTTTCGCGAGGCCGTCGCCGCGGCCGGTCCCATCCACCTGATGGTCCATGCGGCAGGTGTACTCGGTGGGACCTACGTTCGCAAGCAAACCTTCGCCCAGTGGCGTGAAACCATCGCGGCCAATCTTGACTCCTGCTTCGTGGTGTCCTCCGAAGCGCTGCCAAACATGGCGCCCGGATCCCGGTTCGTCTTCATCTCATCGTCCTCGGCGCACGAACCGATGCGTGCCAGGACCGCCTACTCGGCGTCGAAGGCAGGTATGAATGCGTTCGCTAGGGCGCTGGCCCTGGAGGTGGACCGCGACGGGATCAACGTTCACATCGTCACGCCCGGCCCGGTGGAAACCGAAATGCTGCAGGAGGTTCCCTTCGAGATGCAGGCGATTCGAGCCACCGATGTCGCCGATGCTGTCGCCTGGCTGGACAGTCTCGACCCCTCCGTGGACCTACCCGAAATCAGGCTGAACGCGATTGCTCGCGGCCCCTACGCGCGTGAGCCTGTAGTACCGAAAGAAGTGGAACGCAGGCGCGCAGGCGGCGGTCACGCCCCCCGTGACAGACGTTAAGGTTTTTGTAACACCAGCGCGATGTGCCTCAGAAGGGGAATCCATGGCCTACGACCCCGACGTTGTGCACGCCAAGTACCGCGCGGAGCGCGACCGGCGGCTCGTCCCCGGGCGAGCGGCCCTCCGCGATCTCACCGCTGACAAGCAGGCCGCGGGGTATCGGGCCGACCCCTTCACGCCCTTCACCGACCGCGAGCCCGTCATCGACGATCCCGATGTGGTGATCGTCGGCGGTGGCATCGCCGGCCTGCTGGCCGGCGCTCACCTTCGCAAGGCCGGGATCAAGCGGATCCGGATAGTCGATTCGGCCGGCGACGTCGGCGGTACCTGGTACTGGAACCGCTACCCGGGCGTGATGTGTGACGTCGAGTCCTACCAATACCTTCCGATGCTGGAGGAACTCGACTACGTCCCGACCCGGCGCTACGCCTCCGGTGAGGAGATTCGCCGGCACCTGAGGGCAGTCGCAGACCGCTTCGATCTGGTGGCCGATGGGCTGTTCCATACCGGCGTCACCAGTGCCACGTGGGACGAGGGCGCTGACCGATGGCAGATCCGTACCGATCGAGGCGACCATCTCTCGTGTCGGTACTACGTGCTGGCGGTGGGAATCCTCAATCTCATCAAGCTGCCCGCGATCCCCGGAATGGACAGCTTCGCCGGTCGCGCGTTCCACACTGCGCGGTGGGACTACGACTACACCGGCGGCGCTTCAGGCGAGGCGCTCACCAACCTCGGCGACAAGACCGTGGCCCTGGTCGGCACCGGGGCGAGCGGACTGCAGGCTCTTGCGCCGCTCGCCGAGGCAGCCAGGCACGTCTACGTCTTCCAGCGCACCCCCTCGGCGATCGGGGTCCGGGGGAACCGCCCCACCGATCCGTCGTTCGCGCAGGGTTTGGAGCCAGGCTGGCAGAAGACACGGATGGACAACTTCCAGTCCATCATGTTGGGCCGACGGGTCGACACCGACCTCACCGATGACGGCTGGACACGTCACTACGCCGCGGTCCAGAACCCACCGCGAACGAAAGGTGCGGGCATCGAGGAGTTCATCCGGACCGCCGAGGAGCTCGACTTCGCCATCATGGAGGAGCATCGGAAGCGGATCGACGAGTTGGTCACCGATGCAGAGGTCGCCGCCGCGCTCAAGCCCTATTACCGGTACCTCTGCAAGCGGCCGTGCTTCCACGATGAGTACTTCGATGCCTTTAACCGCCCCAACGTCACGCTCGTCGACTGCCCCGGAGGCATCGAGCGGATCACCGAGCGGGGGCCGGTCGTCGGCGGGCAGCAGTACGACGTCGACTGCATCGTCTACGGAACCGGCTTCGAGGCCGAGATCACCCCGCTGTCGCGGCGCGTCGGTCACGACATCGTCGGCCGGGGCGGCATCTCACTTGTGGACAAGTGGGCCGACGGTGGCGCCACCCTATTCGGCATGATGAGCCGCAGCTTCCCGAATATGTTCGTGATGCCCGCCCCGGGGCAGCAGTCGGTCGTCACCGTCAACTACACCCAGATCGCCTTACTGGGCGCCGAATTCATTTCCGGTGTCGTGATGTTGCTCGACAAGCGAGGTGTCGCGGCATTCGACGTGAGCGCCGAGGCCGAAGCCGATTGGATTCGGCAGATCGTCGACACCTTCGTCGACCCCAGTTCGGTCCTGTCGGCCTGCACTCCGTCGCGGATCAACAATGAGGGCAATCCGGGCGGGATCCGGGCCAGAGACACCAACTTCGGCCGGGGCTTCGGCGACTACTTCGCCTACCGCGAACTGCTTGAAGGCTGGCTGGCATCCGGAGAACTTGATGGACTGGAGCTGACATGAGTGAGCGACAGCGCATTGTCGTCGTCACCGGGGGCGGCGGCGGTATCGGTGCGGCCATCGCTGAATCAATTGGTAGCACAGGCGCTTTCGTCGTCGTGGTTGATCCGCTGGTCTCGGTCGATGGCTCCGAGCAACTGCCACAACCCGAACAGACGACCGCCGATCGCATCATCGCTGCCGGTGGTGCGGCACGAGCGTCGGCGGCATCAGTCACCGATGGACCAGGGGTGCACCGTTTGTTCCACGGACTCGTCGATGAGTTCGGCGGCCTCGACGCCGTAGTCAACGTTGCAGGGATCAGCCGTCCCACCGGTTTCGGGAAGGGCAGCGATGAGGACTGGCTCGACGTACTCTCGGTGCACCTCGATGGCTACCGCAACATGCTGAGCGCCGCCCTGCCGATAATGGCGGCGGCCGGGCGGGGCCACATCCTCGGTGTCACCTCCGGAGCGGGGTGGAGGTCAACGGATGCCGGCGCCTACGGCTGCGCCAAACGCGCCGTCGCATCCCTGACCTGGCAGCTGGGTCGGCACGCACCTGCCGGGGTGGTGATCAACGCCATTTCACCGATCGCCGCCACTCGCATGGTGGCCGCCGCACTGGGCGGCGCACTGCCGACGAGCGGCCCGGTCACCGGCGGACTGTCACTGGGCTCGATGCCTGCACCTGCGCACCTCGGACCACTGGGCGCTCACCTGGTGAGCGACACCTTCACGTCATGCCATGGTGTGGTGCTCTTTGCCGGTGGGTCCGAGGTTGCGGTGATCGGCGAGCCCCGACTGCTGGAGGTAATCCGCAGCGACGGCGTTCCCAGCCTGGCTCACGTCATCGAAGCCGCAACCACCATCGCCCTGGTCCCTGCGCAGGCCCGCCAAGTGAGCGGAGGCGCAAGCAACGCTCGATTCGGATCGATGTTCGAGGAGCAGTCCACCGACGGCCTCCCGAGTGCTGCCGCGCGGTCATGCGCCATCGCCACCGACCGGCTCGACGCCGCGGCGGCGCTGTCCGGCGCACTGCGGGCGTGGGGGGTGGCGTCACGGCTGATCGACTCCCCCGCCGCTTTGGCCGAACTCGACACACTGGACGCCGTGATCGTCGCGCTCGCCGGTACATCCGCACCAAGCGGTGCGGCCTGCGACTGGGAGCGCATCCTTGCCGAACACGATGGCATCGTCGAGCAGATCCACACCGATGCGCGATGGTCGCGAGCCGTCACCGAATACGCCACGACCAACAACCGTCCCCTGCGACTCGTGACCCTGACCCAGGCGACCACCGCCGGCGGCCGTAGCCGTGCCCAGGCCTCGGCACAGCTCGCGCGAAGCGGGCGCAAGGCCACCGGTGATCTGGTTCTGCCCTTCACCGTCAGTGCGGAGTCGGACGACATCCCCGCTGAATTGGTAGCCCACCTTGTGTGCAGCCCCGCAGCTGTCGGGCTCTGCGGGGCCGAATTAGCGACGGGCGCAGGATGGTTCGGTCTTCGCAGCCACCCAGGGCCCATCGGCAGCATCAGCTTCGGTGGACCCGCTCTGCCTGAGTGGTTCGACCCGACGCTGCGACAGGTGGCGCAACCGCGATGACCTCCAGACCCGCCCGCATCGTCGATGCCCACGTCCACCTGTGGGACCCGGCCCGCACCGACTGGTACCCCTACCTGTCGGCGGGCCAGGCGCAGTTGAACATGGGCGACGTCTCGGGGATGTCGCGCCGTTTCGACGTGCCCACCTATCTGACCGAGGCCGCCGGGTGGAACGTCACGAAGCTGGTCAACGTCGCCGCTGCCACCGGTCGACACTCGATCGAGGAGACCCTCGAGCTCGACCGCCGAGCCGATGTCGATGGTCACCCCGATGCCATCATCGGCGGCTTGGCGTCGACTGAGTCGATCGCCGAGACAGTGGCCGATCTCGATCGACAGATGGCGGCTCCACGTTTCCGGGGCGTACGTCCGATGGGCGCTTTCGCAGGACCACTTCCACCCGCTGAAGTGCTCCGCGCACTACAGGAACGCGGTCTGGTGTTCGAGGTGATGACCCATGCCGATCAGCTGCTGGTGGCCGCTGAGGGACTGCAGAGTCACGGCGACCTCGTCGTGGTCGTCGAGCATGCGGGCTGGCCCCGCAACGGTTCAGACGACGAGCGTGCGCTGTGGGCAGCGGGCATCAATGCCCTCGCTGGTCTGGGCGACAACGTGCTGTGCAAGATCTCCGGCCTGGCCATGCCCCTGCGATCGATGGCGGTTGATGTTTTGGCTCCCTGGCTCGAGCACGTCATCGACGCATTCGGCGTGGATCGCTGCCTGTTTGCAAGCAACTTTCCGGTTGACGGGATTCACGGCACCTTCGACGAGCTCTATACCGCGTACTCCGCCATCACCTCCGGGCTCGGCGACGAGGCCCGCGACAAACTCTTCGCCGCCAACGCGGAGCGCATCTATCGCTGCTAGCGCCAGCCGGAAGTGTCAGTGATCATTTCTTCAGTGATCGTTGACGATGACGCCGCGGATGTTGTGTCCGGCCAGCATGTCGTCATAGGCGTAGTTGATGTCCTGCAGCTTGTACTCGCGAGTCACCGCCTCGTCGAGGAGAAGCCTGCCCTCTCGGTACAGGTTCAGCAGCATGGGGATATCGGCGCGGGGGTTCGCCTCGCCGAAGAGGCTGCCCAGCAAGCGCTTCTGATACAGCGTGAACGCCGCCATCGGCAGGACAGCCGCATCGTCGGCCATCGGGGCCAGGGCCGTGAGCACCACGGCGCCGCTCTTTCGGACCATCCCGAGTGCCTGACCGATCATCGCACCCTCGACCAGTCCGACGGTCAACAGGGCCGAGTCGGCCATCACGCCCCGAGTCAGCTCAGCCACGAGGTCCGTCGCCTCGGCCATGGATGTGACGAAATGCGTTGCGCCGAAAAGGAAAGCCTTGTCTCGCTTGCTGTCCACGATATCGACGACGATGATTTTGTCGGCGCCGGCCATCCGGGCACCCTGGATCGCACCGCTGCCGATACCGCCACAACCGATCACCACCACGGTGTCTCCGGGGGCGACGTCAGCGGTGTTGACCGCCGAACCCCACCCGGTGGTGATTCCACAGCCGATCAGACACGCCCGCGACAGCGGAAGGTCATCGTCGATCTTGACCAGGGAGGTCTCCGGAACGGAGCCGTACTGGGCGAAGGTGCCCAAAAACGAGGCCGCCCCAATGTCGCGTCCGCGGCCGTGACGCCGGAACGTGCCGTCGAGTTGACAGCCCTCCATCAGAAGCGCACCAAGGTCGCACAGGTTCTGCTGTCCGCGCGCACACCAGCGACACCGTCCGCAGGCCGGCAGGAACGACCCGACGACATGGTCGCCGACGTTGAGGTCGCGTACCCCCGGTCCGACCTCGACCACGACGCCCGCCCCTTCGTGGCCGCCCACGATGGGCAGGTTGACGGGCATGTCGCCGACACGAACGTGGTGATCGGAATGACACAACCCGGTGGCAGTGAAGGACACCAGCACCTCGCCGTCGCGGGGAGGGTCGAGTTCGACCTCCTCGACACTCCAGTCCGTGCCGGCCTCCCACAACACGGCGGCGTTCATCTTCATCGCGTCGGCACCTTCCGGGTGCATGATTCGGGCTGCCGGGATTTGCGCATGGGGCCGACTCTACGGTCCGACCTGTGCGAGCGCAGCGACATCCGGCGGGCCGTGGCCAGTGCGATGCGAGTCAGCGCGCCGCGGGCACCATCACCTCATCGGCGAACCGGGCGATCCCGTCGAGCGCCTCCCGAGTGCGCCGCCACGGCATGACGATCAACCGGTCAATGCCGGCGTCAGTTGCCCGGCGTAGGTCGTCGGGCGATGTTGCCGGGGCCCCAGTGGTGATCTGTGGACGGCCCTCGCGCCCGTGATCGGCCCATAGTGCGCCGAGTGTGCGCACCGAAGCCGGGATGTCCTCAACGCGGTGATTCATCGGGATCCAGCCGTCGCCGAAACGAGCGACGCGACGCAGGGCTGCCGTCCCGTCGCCACCGATGTGCAGTGGCGGACCGCCAGGCTGGACGGGCTTGGGTTCGAAGGCCACGGCGTTGAAGTCGAAGAACCGGCCGTGATGGGCTACCCGCGGCTCGGTCCACAACGCCCGGCACACCTGCAGGGCCTCATCGACGCGCGCGCCCCGGGTGTCGAAATCCAGACCGACGGCTTCCCACTCCTGGCGCAGCCAACTGGCTCCGACGCCGAAGTCAAACCTCCCATCCGAGATGATGTCGACAGTGGCCGCGGCGCGAGCGCTGACGAATGGGTGGCGCAGCCCGATGTTGTAGACGTAGGTGCCCAATCTGATGGTATTGGTCAACCCGGCCAGATACGACAGGTAGACGATCGCATCGTAGATCGGAGTCTGCGGCGGGATCGGCGGATGGGCGTGGCCGTCGTGGGGACTTCCGGTCATGACCTCCGGCAGAACGAGATGCTCGGGCAGCCACACCGACTCGTAGCCGAGTTCCTCTGCGCGCGTGGTGATTTCGCGCCAGAGGCTGGGGTGAACTCCACTCAGGGCAATGCCCACCTTGATCGGTCCAGCCGCGGATTCCACGACTCGGGATGCTACCCGCCGGCCAGATCGTCGCGGCTAGGAAATCACTTGGGCGCGAATCGCTGCCCGGCATCCAGACGTAAGCACTGGCCGTTGAGCATGGGATTGTCGACGATCGCGGCAACCAGTTTCGCGAACTCCTCCGGCCGACCCAACCGCTTCGGGAACGCCGCGTCCTTGGTCAGTGCAGTGGCGAACTCGTCGGGGATGCCCTTGGTCAGCCCGGTGGCGAACAGGCTGGGCGCAATGGCCAGCACCCGGATACCCAGCGAGCCGAGGTCGCGGGCCATGGTCAGGCACATGCCCGCGATACCGGCCTTGGCTGCGGAGTAGGCCACCTGGCCGATCTGACCCTCAAAGGCTGCGATGGAGGCGGTGTTGATGATGACACCGCGTTCCTCGTCCTCCGGGTCGTTGGTGCTCATGTGCGCGGCGGCAAGCCGGCTGATGTTGAACGTGGCGATCAGATTCAGGTCGATGACTGATCGGAAGCTGTCCAGACTGTGCGGGCCGCTTTTTCCCAGTGTGCGCTCAGCGACTCCGCCGCCGGCCGTGGTCAGTACGACGTGCAGCCCACCTAGGGCTTCGACCGCCGCGCCCAAGGCGGCTTCGGTTTCGGCAAAGTCGGTGACGTCGGCTGCGAAAAATGGCCCGCCGAGGGCGGCGGCAACCGCCTTGCCATCGGAGCCCTCGCGGTCGAAGATCGCCACCTCAGCCCCACGGGAGACCAGCAGTTCCGCGCTCGCCCGGCCGAAGCCGGAAGCGCCGCCCACCACCACGACCTTCTTACCCGAGATCTCCATCCCAACCTCCTACTCAGCAGACTGGCGGCCACGTTACCGTCCACACCGGCGGCAGCAGCATCCGGTCAACGCCACTTCTTTGAGCCTTCCAAGAAATGGCTGTCAGTGTCGTGGCATGCACTCACCACGCTCCGGATTCCGCCGTGCCGCCGTCGCCTCGTGGGCACTGGCCGGATTGGGCATTGCGGGCGTGGCGGGCGCATCCGCGCTTGCCTAC